>Ga0164241_10000388_pt1 | contig 85817 bp, 92 predicted proteins | sample OricomyardsoilBY_FD_108780 | JGI IMG/M metagenome (GOLD analysis project Ga0164241, IMG submission 108780) | Backyard soil microbial communities from Emeryville, California, USA - Original compost - Back yard soil (BY) | ecosystem: Environmental > Terrestrial > Soil > Unclassified | place: USA... | reverse complement strand
GATGCCGGGGGGCGCGCTCGGCGGCGCTCCAAGGACATAGACGCCATTGGCGAGGCCCCAGAAGAGAGCGGCCAGCCGCGCCATGCTCGCCAGGACAAGGCCGCCGAGCACCAAGCGGAGCGACCCTTGCGAAAGATCCAGGCCGTAGGCGTCGTATCCACGATCGCCAAGCCAGCGGCCGATCGGCCAAGCCGTCAGCAACGCGGCGATCATGATCACGGCCTGAACCATGTCGCTGTGCAGCAGCAGGGCGCCGACCCCCTCGGCCGCCTGATAGAGGCCAAACAAGATGGCGAACGCCGCGATGCGGCGGGTCAGTGGCGCGGCGGTCAAGGCGAACCCTGTGTCTTCGATGACGGCAGCCCGGGATAGGCGAGGCAAACTTGACCGTCAAACACTGTCATGGCTCCGGCCAGGGTCGTGCCCCTGACCCCGTTCCGTTTTTCGTCAAGTTGTCTGGCGATGGCGCGCCGCCGCCAGTTTGGAGCTCTATATCCCGGGTGCGAGCCCCTTGACGGTCGCGCGTCGCGAACTAACTCATGGCTGCTTGCCGGGCGCCGACAGGGCCCTGCGGCCTGGGGCGCACGAGCGCTTCGATGCGCCCCTCATGTCCAACTTGCTTTCGAGGAGATGGAAATGAGCACCGCCTTTGATTTTTCCGCGCTCTACAGCACCATGGTCGGCGTCGACCGCATGGTCGACTTGGTCGAAACCGCGCTCCGCGGTCATGACGAGGGCGGCTATCCGCCCTACGACATCGAGAAGACCGGCGAGGACGCCTATCGCATCTGCGTGGCGGCGGCCGGCTTCGCGCCGGGCGACTTGGAGATCACCACCCAGCCCAACCTTCTGGTCATCAAGGGGCGAAAGGCTCCAGTGGATACCGAGGCGGCGCGCAGGTTCATCCACCAGGGCCTGGCGCGCCGTGGTTTCGAGCGCCGGTTCGAACTGGCCGATTACGTGGTGGTCAAGGAAGCCCGTCACGCGCACGGCGTCTTGTCGATCGATCTGGTTCGGGAAGTCCCCGAGGCCTCCAAGCCGCGGCGGATTCCGATCGGGATCGGCAAGGTCGCGCCACTGGCCCTGAAGGCGCCGAAGTCTCGGCGCGCGGCGTAACCGGGGGAAGGATCATGCAATCCGTCACCGCCTTGGCGGATCGGGTCTCTCTCTGGCGCGTGCGACCCGCCGTCGGCTTTCTTCATCCGCTGGAAGTCGTCAAGGACGCGGATCTCGATCTTAACGCCAAGCGCGAGATCCTGGCGGCCTGGGCATCCGACGCCAGCGCGGTGGAGGATCAGCCCACTCAGCGTTGGCTCTTGGGAACCCTGGCGCCAGTGCCGCTCAGCGAGGTGCTCGCCGCGCTTCGCCGCCTGGACGGCGCCGGGCTTTCCTGAGGCCCACGGGCGGCCGGTCAGGCCGATCGGCCGCCATCTGGTCACGACCCCTTAGCCTGTCTGAAATCGATCATGCCGAGTTTGATCTTCGTTGAGCCCGCCGGAGAGGCGTGGGCGGTCCGCAGTTCTCTCAGCGACAATCCGATGATTTTCGCCACGGGCGTGAGCGCCGAGCATGCGGCGCGCGACCTTGCCCACCGCTTGGCCGACGCCGGCGAACCTGTCGTCCTGGAGATCAAGCTGCGCGACGGCGCCAGGGCAGGGCGATTTGTCTTCCCGCCTCGCCTTGATGACGACGTCGCCGCCTGAAGCGCGGCTTGCGCGGAGCGTACTCGCGGTAGCCGTTACGCCGCGACCGATGACGCGGCGGTTCGCATTCGCCGGAAAGACGCGGTGAGGTCGGCGAGCGCCTGGGCGAACGGCGTACCGTTGCGCACGGCCCGCTGGGCTTGGGCGAATTGCCCGCGATCGATCTCTTCGGCCACCGCTCCCGCCTGGGCGTGGAAGGCGCGGTGGGCCTCCGCCAAACCGAGAAAGACGTGGTTCCCCGCCCAACGACGGGCGCCATCTCCATGCAACCAACAGCCAGTGGGGCAAAGGCGGTCGGACTTGAAGGTGGATGGGTCGAGGCGCGCTTGCTCGGTAGTCGCCGCGATGAGCGTGTCGCGGATCTTGGCGTGCTCTTGTGCCTGCTCGTGGAAATCCATGGCCAAGCCTCTCTGTCCAATCACCTCAGTTTGCCAGCGGCGTGGTTTCCGAACGGTTTTCAGATAGCCATCCATCCACAACGTTGATGGACAATCCGCGACCGTCGCGGCCAGGCTGGAGCATCCGACATCTTTTCGAACGCGCACCAATGGCGCGCAACGCGGTTGGGCGCCTCGTCTGGCTGGACGACAGCCATATGAGCCACCATTACAGGGAGGTGGCGCTGACCGGCTTGGCCGACACATGTTTGCATCAACCAAGTCGGTCATTTTGGGTAGCATTGCGGGTAGCATTGCGGGTAGCGCGTCAAAATATGACCATCAGCACCGAGGTGCATTCTCTAAGTGTCTAATTTTATTTAGGAAAAATGGTGGATGCTGCAGGGATTGAACCTGCGACCCCCTCGGTGTGAACGAGGTGCTCTCCCGCTGAGCTACGCATCCGCCGGTGTGGAGAGGCCCGTGAAGGACCGATCCGCGAGAGGAGGGGGCCTATAGCCCGGTGTTCGGCGCGGGGCAAGAGGCCAATAGCGACTTACAGGCCTGGGGCACGTCCAAAAAGCTGTGGATGACCAGATCGGCCCCCAGCGTCTCGACCGGATCCTCCGTGTAGCCGAAGGAAACCAGCACGCTGGGGACCCCGGCGTTCCTGGCCCCGAGGGCGTCGTTGATGCTGTCGCCGATCATCACGGCGCGGGCTGGATCACCGCCGACAGCGGCGATGGCGGCGGCTACATGGCGGCCGTCGGGCTTGGGGGCGGGGGCGAGATCCGCGCCGATCACCGCGTCGAAGAACGGCGTCAGGCCCACGGCGTCCAGCAGGGCGACCGACAGGTTGGTCAGCTTGTTGGTGCAGACGACGAGCTTGGCGCCGGCGGCCTTCAGCTCGGTCAGGACCTCGACCACGCTGGGGAAGGGCGCGCTCTCGTCAGCGATGCGCTCCAGGTAGACGGCGATGAAGCGCTGGACCAGCGACGGGGCGTGCTCGGCGTCCATGGGCGCGCCGGCGGCGGCGAAGCCGCGCTCCAGCAGGGCCCGGGCCCCGCGACCGACCATCAGCCGCACCTCGTCGAAGGGCAGGGACGGCAAGGCCTCCTGCGCCAGGATGGTGTTCAGCGCGCCGACCAGGTCGGGCGCGGTGTCGACCAACGTTCCATCGAGGTCAAAGGCGACTGTTGCCCCATTTAGGGCCCCGTTCAGGTCATGAAGCTGGCTCATGGGTCTGGCCTTTCCGCCAATTGGGCGGCTAATGCAACGCTGGAAGCGTCCCAGGGAGTCGCCAGTCCATGACTGATTCCGTTTCGAGCCCATCACGTCCGCGCGCCGCCGTGATCCTGGCCGCAGGCCAGGGTACGCGGATGAAGTCGCCGACGCCCAAGGTGCTGCACAAGGTGGCCAATCGGACGCTGATGGACCTGGCCATCGACGCGGCCGAGGGCCTGAACTGCGAGCGCATCGTCGTCGTGGTCGGCGCGCACAGCCCGCAGGTCGGCGAGGCTGCCCGTAAGCGCCTGGGCCCGAACGCGACCGTCATCCAGGATCCGCCGCTGGGCACAGGCCACGCCGTGCTGGCGGCCCGCGAGGCCCTGGCCGATTTCGACGGCGACGTGGTCGTCACCTATGCCGACTGCCCGCTGACCACCGCCGGCGTGATCGCGCCGCTGTTCGACTTGATGGCCAACGGGACCGACGTTGCTGTGCTGGGCTTCGAGGCCGCCAACCCGACCGGCTATGGCCGCCTGATCCTGGCGCCGGGCCATGTGCTGCTGCGCATCGTCGAGGAGAAGGACGCCGATCTGGCCACCAAGCAGGTCAAGCACTGCAATTCCGGCGTGCTGGCCGCCGACCGCGCCACGCTGTTCAGCCTGCTGGCCGACGTCCGCAACGACAACAGCAAGGGCGAGTATTATCTCACTGACGTTGTGGGCTTGGCCCATGACCGCAAGCTCTCGACCCGCGCGGCCTTCGCGCCCGAGCCTGCGGTGCAGGGCGTCAATTCCCAGGCCGAACTGGCCGCCGCCGAGGCCGTCTGGCAGCGCGGGCGCCGCAACGTCCTGCTGACCGAGGGCGTGACCATGCCCGCGCCCGAGACCGTCCACCTGTCGTGGGACACCAAGATCGCCGGCGGCGCCGTCATCGAGCAGTTCGTGGTCTTCGGTCCCGGCGTCGATGTCGCGGCGGGCGCGGTGATCAAGGCCTTCAGCCACCTGGAAGGCGCGACCGTGGGCGAGGGGGCCCTGATCGGTCCCTATGCCCGCCTGCGTCCCGGCGCCGAGATCGGCCCCGAGGCCCACATCGGCAACTTCGTGGAAGTGAAGAAGGTCAAGGTCGGCGCCGGCGCCAAGGCCAACCACCTCAGCTATCTGGGCGACGGCTCGGTGGGCGAGAAGGCCAACATCGGGGCCGGCACGATCTTCTGCAATTACGACGGCTTCGAGAAGTTCGAGACCCACGTCGGCAAGGGCGCCTTCATCGGCTCCAACAGCGCCCTGGTCGCGCCGGTGCGGATCGGCGACGGGGCGATGACGGGCTCGGGCTCGGTGATCACCCAGGACGTCGAGGACGGGGCGCTGGCCCTGACGCGTCCGGAACAGAAGATCAAGGCTGGCTGGGCGACGAAGTTCCGCGCCCTCAAGCAGGCCGCCAAGGACAAGAAGGGCAAGAAATGAGCGCTGACGACCAGAAGCGTATCTCGGGCGAAGCCGCCGCCGAACTCGTCGAGAGCGGCATGGTGGTGGGCCTGGGCACCGGCTCGACGGCCGCCTGGTTCGTCAAGGCGCTGGCGGCGCGCGGCCTGAAGGACATCCGCGGCGTGCCGACGTCCGAGGCGACCGCCACGCTTGCCCGCGAGCTGGGTATCCCGCTGGCGGCGCTGGATGACGTCAAGACCATCGACCTGACCGTGGACGGCGCCGACGAGGTCGGTCCGGGCCTGTCCCTGATCAAGGGCGGTGGCGCGGCCCTGCTGCGCGAGAAGCTGGTCTGGGAAGCGAGCAATCGCTGCGTCGTCATCGCCGACGCCGCCAAGAAGGTCGACGTGCTGGGCAAGTTCCCGCTGCCGATCGAGGTGGTCCGCTTCGGCCACGTCCACACCAGCTGGCGCCTGGCCGACATCGCCGCCGAGTTCGACCTGCCGCCGCCGCGCCTGCGCCAGGCCGACCGGGGCATGGTGGTCACCGACGGCGGCAACCTGATCTACGACATGGCCTCGGGCGCGATCACCGATCCGACCGCCCTGGCCGCGGCTCTGAAGAGCGTCACCGGCGTGGTCGATCACGGCCTGTTCCTCGATCTTGCCGATGAAGCGCTCATCGGCACGGACGAGGGTGTGGTGCGCCTCGTTCCCTGACGTCCTACATAAGCCGCCAAAGCTAGAGCTATCCGGAGGCCATCGTGGCTGACTACGACTTCGATCTCTTCGTCATCGGCGCCGGCTCGGGCGGCGTGCGCGCGGCGCGTCTGGCCGCCATGAGCGGCGCCAAGGTCGCCGTGGCCGAGGAGTACCGGGTCGGCGGCACCTGCGTGATCCGCGGCTGCGTGCCCAAGAAGTTCATGGTCTATGCCAGCGAGGTCACCAGCCAGCTGAAGACGGCCAAGGGCTATGGCTGGACCATCGAGGGGGCCAAGTTCGACTGGAAGGGCTTCATCCACGACAAGGACGTCGAGATCGCCCGCCTGTCGGGCATCTACGTCACCAACCTGCAGAAGGCCGGCGCCAACCTGCTGCACGGCCGCGCCCAGATCATCGACGCCCACACCGTCGAGGTGCTGGCCAAGGACGGCAGCAAGGACGCCGGGACCTACACCGCCAAGAAGATCCTGGTCGCCACGGGCGGCCGTCCGGTGAAGCCGGACTTCCCGGGCGCGGAGTTCGGCATCACCTCGGACGAGGCGTTCCACCTGCCCAAACTTCCGAAGAGCATCATGGTCGTCGGCGGCGGCTACATCGCCGTCGAATTCGCCGGTATCTTCGCGGGCCTGGGCGTGCAGACGACGCTGCTCTATCGCGGCGCCAACATCCTGCGCGGCTTCGATGACGACGTGCGCTCGCACCTGGCCGACGAGCTGGGCAAGAAGGGAATCAAGGTGGTGCTGGGCTGCTCGCACACCTCGATCGAGAAGCAGGAGGACAGCACGCTGCTCAGCACCCTGACCAGCGACCTGACCTTCGAGACCGAGGCGGTGATGTTCGCCACCGGTCGCGAGCCCTATGTCCAGGGCCTGGGTCTGGAAAAGGCTGGCGTGAAGCTGAACGACAAGGGCGCGATCGCCGTCGACGAGCACTCCAAGACCAACGTCCCCAGCATCTGGGCCGTCGGCGACGTCACCGACCGCATCAACCTGACGCCGGTGGCCATCCGCGAAGGCGCGGCCTTCGCCCAGACCGAGTTCTACAACAACCCGACGACCTTCGATCACGAGGTGGTCGCCTCGGCGGTGTTCAGCCAGCCGCCGGTCGGCTCGGTTGGCATGACCGAGGCCGAAGCCCGCCATGCGTTCGGAACGGTCGACATCTACCGCTCGGTGTTCCGTCCGATGAAGGTCACCTTCTATGGCGGCCAGGATCGCTGCCTGATGAAGCTGGTGGTCAAGCAGGACGACCAGAAGGTGGTCGGCGTCCACGTGGTGGGCCCGGACTCGCCCGAGATCATCCAGATGGCCGCCATCGCCGTGAAGATGGGCGTGACCAAGCCGCAGTGGGACTCGACCTGCGCCGTCCACCCGACGCTGGCCGAGGAACTGGTCACGATGCGTGAGAAGTATGTGCCCGTCGAAGTCGGCGGGGTTGGATGACCTTTCTGGACGCTCCCGAGCGTCGGACGCGGTGGCTGGGCGCGCTCGCCGTCTTCCTGATGATGATGACCCCGCTGATCGGCTATCTGGCGCCGCTCGGCTTCGCGCCGCTGCTGGCCGTGGTCGGTCTGCTGGCCACGCCGGGGCTGGCGCGCTCGCGCCCGCCGCTGCTGCCGATGTACGCCCTGATGCTGATGGTGCTGTGGGCGCTGGTCAGCCTGAACTGGAGCCCGGCCGCGCCGGCCCTGTCGGCGTTGAAGCGCGACAAGGACGTTGGCGCGTTCACCGCCTTGAAGCTGGTGCTTCAGCTGGGCCTCTATGGCGCGGCCGTCGCCTCGCTCGGGACCCTGTCGCAGCGCTCGGCGCGGCTGGCAGGACGGGTGATGCTGTTCGGCATGATCGCCCTGGCCACGCTGACCTTCGTCGACGCCGCATCGACGGCGAAGATCTACCAGGCGATCCGCGCCGCCGCCCATGACCCCATTCGATGGGACCTGGCGGTGGTGAAGGTGTCGCTGCCGATCTATCCGCTGGTGCTGCTGTTCTGGCCCTGCGTGCGGCTGCTGGACGCCTGGGGCTTCCGGGGGCGCAACGTGCTGATCGCGACCATGGCGCTGATGATCCTGGCGGCGTCGCACTTCACCAGCGCCGACGCCTCGGGCGCGGCCTTCCTGCTGGCCGGCCTGGCCTGGCTGGGGACGCGGATCATCGGCAAGCCGTTCGTGAGGGGCATGATCCCGGCGGTCTCGACCCTGTTCATCTTCGCCCCGATCGTGGTGCTGTGGGGCGTACGCTCGGGTCTCTTCGCCTGGCTGCACCAGCTGGCGCCCCCGTCCTGGGACGCGCGCCTGAACATCTGGGCCTTCGCCGCCAACCAGATCGTCGAGCACGCCCTGCGCGGCTGGGGCATCGACGCCAGCCGGACCTTCGGCAACGCCATCCCGTTGCACACCCACAACGCCGCCCTGCAGCTGTGGCTGGAGCTGGGCGCGCTGGGGGCGGCCCTGGCGGCGGCGTTCTTCGCCTGGGTGCTGTACCGGATCGTGGCCTGGACCGGCGAGAACCGCCGCGACGGCGCCATGGCCGCCGCGACCCTGACCGCCTACGTGATGATCGGCGGCTTGAGCTTCGGCGTCTGGCAGGAGTGGTGGTTGGCCCTGGGCGTCATCGCCGCCATCGGCTGCCTGATCGCGCAAAAATCGAGCGCCACACCGCGTTAGGGCGACTACGACTTTTCCCGCATTGGCGGATCGACGGTGTTCAGCCGCACGATTTTGCCTTTTAGTTCCTTTCGCGGTATCTACGCCGCCCTTTCAGTTATCGAGCCGCCTCATGACCGCCCGCTGGACCCCCGCCGCCTGGAGAGCCAAGCCCGCCAAGCACATGCCCACGGATTATCCGGACATGGGCGCGGTCGAGCGGGTCGAGCAGACGCTTCGCCAGATGCCGCCGCTGGTCTTCGCCGGCGAGGCGCGCCGCCTGAAGAGCCTGCTGGGCGACGTGGCCGAGGGCCGCGCGTTCCTGCTGCAAGGCGGCGACTGCGCCGAGAGCTTCAAGGAATTCCACGCGGACAACATCCGCGACACCTTCCGCCTGATCCTGCAGATGGCGGTGGTGCTGACCTTCGCTGGCGGCAAGCCGGTCGTGAAGGTGGGCCGCATCGCCGGTCAGTTCGCCAAGCCGCGCTCCGAGCCCGTCGAGACGATCGGCGACGAGACCCTGCCGTCCTATCGCGGCGACATCATCAACGGCATGGACTTCACGTCCGAAGAGCGCGTGCCGGATCCGGACCGCCTGCTGAAGGCCTATGGCCAGTCGGCCTCGACCCTGAACCTGCTGCGGGCCTTCGCCAACGGCGGCTATGCCGACCTGCACAACATCCACCGCTGGACCCTGGGCTTCGTCGGCGACAGCCCGCAGGGCGCGCGTTACCGCGAGCTGTCGGACAAGATCACCGAGAGCCTGGCCTTCATGGCCGCGATCGGCGTCACGCCCCAGAGCCATCCGGGCATGCATCAGGTGGAGTTCTTCACCAGCCACGAGGCCCTGTTGCTGGGCTTCGAGGAGGCCATGACCCGCGTCGATAGCACCTCGGGCGACTGGTACGACACCAGCGCCCACCTGCTGTGGATCGGCGAGCGCACCCGTCAGCTGGACGGCGCGCACATCGAGTTCATGAAGGGCGTGAAGAACCCGATCGGCCTGAAGTGCGGCCCGACCATGGAGGGCGACGACCTCCTGCGTCTGATCGACGTGCTGAACCCGAACAACGAGCCGGGCCGCCTGACGCTGTACGGCCGCTTCGGCTCGGACAAGATCGCCGACCGCCTGCCGCGCCTGATGAAGGCGACCAAGTCGGCCGGTCGCTCTGTGGTCTGGGCCACCGACCCGATGCACGGCAACACGCTGAAGGCCTCGACCGGCTACAAGACCCGTCCGTTCGACCGCATCCTGAGCGAAGTGAAGAGCTTCGTGGAGATCGCCCAGGCCGAAGGCGTGCATCCGGGCGGCGTCCACCTGGAGATGACCGGCCAGAACGTCACCGAATGCCTGGGCGGCGCCCGCGCGGTCTCGGAGACGGACCTCGCCGACCGCTACCACACGCACTGCGATCCGCGCCTGAACGGTGAGCAGGCGCTGGAACTGGCGTTCCTGGTGGCCGAGAAGCTGAAGTCGGCGCGCGACGACCAGCGCAAACTGGCTGCCGGCTGACGATCAACCGTTGAAGCAGCGATCTTGAGTGATCGCTGTTCAGGTTGAGCGAACATTGAAAGGTTTGCGATGCAGCGCGCGGCGGCTTGACCCGTCGCGCGGCGCTCTCCAATGGTTGTTTGAAGGGAGAGCCGAATGCGTTTGCGTCAGAAGATCAAGCGGGAAATCCGTTTCTTGAAGGGCTTGTCCCGGACGCTGAAGCGCGTGAAGTCGATCGCTCCCGACAGTCCCAACCTGATCTGTGACGACCTCGAAGCCGCGGTCGACAAGTGGCGTGACCGCCAGGCCATCACCTTCGAAGGCAAGTCGGTCACCTATGCCGAGCTCGACGCCATCGCCAACCGCTACGCCCATTGGGCCAAGGGGCAGGGGATCACGAAGGGCCAGACGGTGGCGCTGTTCATGCCCAACCGCCTGGAATATCTGGCGATCTGGTACGGCCTGACCAAGGTCGGCGTGGCCACGGCCCTGATCAACAACCAGCTGACCGGCGCGGCCCTGGCGCACTGCCTGAACATCTCCCAGGCCCTGCACTGCATCGTCGATCCCGAGACCTCGCCCTGCTTCGAGGACGTGAAGGGCCAGCTTGAGCGCCACATGCACCAGTGGGTGCTGGGCCCGGCGGCCGGCGAGCAGCGCGACCTGGTCAAGGCGCTGAAGAGCTGCAGCCAGCTGCGTCCCGACCGCGAGACGGCCCGCGACGGCATCGTCGCCAAGGACACCGCGCTCTACATCTTCACCAGCGGCACCACGGGCCTGCCCAAGGCCGCGCGCATCACCCACATGCGGGCCCAGCTCTACATGCGCGGCTTCGCCGGCTCGACGGGCGCCAATCAGAACGACCGCATCTATGTGACCCTGCCGCTGTACCACGCCACCGGCGGCCTCTGCGCCCTGGGCGCGGGCCTCCTGAACGGCGGCTCGATCGTGCTGCGCAAGAAGTTCTCGGCCACCCACTTCTGGCCCGAGATCGTCGCCGAGAACTGCACGATGTTCGTCTATATCGGCGAGCTGTGCCGCTATCTGGCCAACCAGCCCGAGCACGAGCTGGAGCGCGCCCACAAGATCCGGATGATCTTCGGCAACGGCCTGCGTCCCGACGTCTGGAACGACATGCTGGACCGCTTCAAGGTCGGCGACGTGCTGGAGTTCTACGGCGCGACCGAGGGCAACGTCTCGCTGTTCAATTTCGACGGCAAGCGCGGCGCGATCGGTCGGATTCCGGGCTATCTGAAGAAGAAGTTCAACATCCGCATCGTCAAGTTCGACGTCGAGACCGAGACGCCGATCCGCAGCGCCAACGGCTGCTGCATCGAGGTGGCGCCGGGCGAGGTCGGCGAGTGCATCGGCCATATCGGCAGCGACGCCCGCTCGAACTACACCGGCTATGCCGACAAGGCCGCCACCGAGAAGAAGATCCTGCACGACGTCTTCGCCAAGGGCGACGCCTGGTTCCGGACCGGCGACCTGATGAAGGTCGACGGCGACGGCTACATCTATTTCATCGACCGCATCGGCGACACCTTCCGCTGGAAGGGCGAGAACGTCGCCACCAGCGAGGTGTCTGAACGCATCGCCAGCTTCGAGGGCGTGCAGGAAGTCAACGTCTACGGCGTCAAGGTCGGCGACCTGGACGGCAAGGCCGGCATGGCCGCGCTGGTCGTGGAAGACGGCTTCGACGTCGAGGCCTTCGGCAAGCATGTCGACGAGCAGCTGCCCAGCTACGCCCGCCCGATCTTCGTGCGCCTGCAGCAGCAGATCGAGACGACCGGCACGTTCAAGTACCGCAAGATCGACCTGGTCAATGAGGGCTTCGACCCGGCCAAGACCAAGGACCCGCTGTACTTCCGCGATCCGGCCAAGGGCTATGTGAAGATCACCAAGGCCCTGCACGCCAAGATCGAGAGCGGGGCTTTCAAGCTCTAGGATTGGCAAGCTCTAGTCGGTCGGCGCTTTAAGTCGCAAAGTGGCGGGGCTCTCCCTTGGAGGATTCGTCATGACCGACGACGTGAAGGCCATCCGCGACGATCTCGCCTTCCTGCGCGCCCTGGCCGAGGACGGCGCCCGCACGCCGCTGCTGGGCGGCTCGCTGCTGGCCGCGGCCGGCGGCTGCTACGGGACGGCCAGCCTGGTGCAGTGGCTGGTCCTGACCGAGGTCATCGACGTGCCGAAGGTCTGGCTCTTCGGGCTGTGGGCGCTCACCGTCGCGGTGCACCTGACGATCCAGGGCGTGTTGATCGGCGAGGTCGCCAAGCGGCCCGGCGCGGAGTCCTCGGCCAACCGCACCTATCACCAGGTCTGGACCGGCGTCGGCATCGGCTGCTTCGTGCTGTTCGCGGCCCTGGGCGTGGCGAGCTGGAAAGCCCAGACAGGGCTGCTGATCGGCTTCGCGCCCTCGATCATCCTGGTGCTGTACGGCGCGGCCTGGTGGGTGGCGGCCAGCGTGTCGAAGCTGGCCTGGATCCGGCTGGTGGCCGTCGCCTCGTTCGCGGCGGCGATCGCCATGGGCCTGCTGATAGGCTCGACCAGCGTCTGGCTGGCCTATGCCGCCGCGCTGTTCTTGCTGGCGTTGGTTCCGGGCCTGGCCCTGTCGCGGCGGTCGGCTGGCTGACGTGGAAGACTTCGAGATCGACCGCCTGGACGAGGTGATCCACGGCCGCGTGCGGCTGGGGATCATGGCCTTCCTGTCCAGCGCCGGCAGCGCCGACTTCAACACCTTGAAGGCGCGGCTGTCGCTGACCGACGGCAACCTGTCGGTCCACCTGCGCAAGCTGGAGGAGGCGGGCTACGTGGCCATCGACAAGAGCTTCGTCGGTCGCAAGCCCCTGACCCGCGTGGCGCTCAGCGACAGCGGCCGCGCGGCCTTCGCCGACTATCTCGACGCCATCGCCAAGCTGGTCGAAGGTCGCCCGTGAGCGTCCGAAGCCTTGGCGCGTTCGTAGCTCTGGCGGACAACGAAGGCGGAGGCGCGGCGTGGCGGGAACAGCAGTGACGAGACGTGTGGGCCTGGCCGCCCTCGTTGCGGCGATGACGTCGGCCTGTTCGCCGCTGTCGCTGTTCGCGACCTTCACGCCCAAGGACGCGGCCAAGGTCGAGGACAAGGGCGCTCGCTACGCCGCCGGGCCGCGTGGGGGCATAGACGTCTACGCCCCGCCGGTCGCCCACGGCCCCGCGCCGGTGGCGGTCTTCTTCTATGGCGGCTCGTGGGACAGCGGCCGACGCCAGGACTACGGCTGGGCCGCGCGCGCCATCGCCGCGCAGGGCTTCCTGACCCTGGTCCCGGACTACCGGCTCTATCCGGAGGTGCGCTATCCCAGCTTCATCGACGATGGCGCCCAGGCCGTGCGCTGGGCTGTCGACCATGCCGCCGCGCTGGGCGGCGATCCCAGCCGCATCGTCCTGATCGGCCACTCGGCGGGCGCTTACAACGCCGCCATGCTGGCCCTGGACCCGCACTACCTGGCGGCGGCCGGCGTGAAGCCGAGCGTGATCAAGGGCTTCGCCGGGCTGTCAGGGCCCTACGCCTTCCTGCCGTTGGATGGCCCGATCACCCGCCAGACCTTCGGCGAGGCCAGCGACCTGGAGGCGACACAGCCGACCCGCTACGCCCGCGCCGATGCGCCGCCCGCGTTCCTCGCCACCGGCGACAAGGACACCACGGTCCGTCCGCGCAACACCCGCAAGCTGGCCGCCGCCCTGCGCGACAAGGGCGCCAAGGTCGAGGAGCGGCACTATGAGGGCCTCGACCACGCCGGCACGGTGCTGGCCCTGTCGCGGCCGTTCCGCGGCAAGTCGACTCTGTTCGCCGACATGGTCGCCTTCCTCAAGGCGGCCGTGGACTAGCTCCCGCAGGCCTGGCCGTTCAGCTTGCGCTGATAAGCCTCGGCCAGGCTCAGATAGGGCGGCAGGAAGGTCTGCATCGCCACGGGCTTGCCGTCGGTCGTTGTCCCTGTCACCCCCGCCCGCAGCTCGAAATGCAGGTGTATCGTCGTCGGCGTGCCGCCGAAGTCGTTCGACACCTTGCCCAGCTTTTGGCCCTTGGCGACCTGATCGCCTTCCTTCACCGCTAGGGTCGACATCTGCATGTGCAGGTAGCGGTAGGTGTAGTGCGGCTGGGCCTTGGCGATGAGCGTGACGGTGTAGGTCCCGATATCGGAGATCACGCCGGCCTCGGCGGCCACCGCCCAGTGCTCGTTCTTCTTGCAGGTGGCCGGGCGGATGTCCTGGCCCTGGTGCCCCGTGCCGGCCCCGGCGCACAGCGGGTTGGCGCGTGAGCGGGCCTCGCAGAAGGTGTCATGCCAGGGCAGGCTGTAGTTCAGCGTGTCGCACTGGCTGGGCTTGCCTGCCGGACCCATGCCGCCGCCGGGACCATAGACCTGCGAGTTCGGGAAGCCGGCCTCGGCCAGCGGCCAGCACATGTTCGGCGACCACACCGTGCGGTCCAGATAGCCCGGACCCTGACCGGCCGGGATCGCCCCGGCGGGCGCGTGGTCGAAGGTGGCCGGTGAGGGCGCGGGTGGCTCGGCTGGCTGCGGCGCGGGATCGGGGCTGGGCGGCACTGGCTCGCTGGACGGCTGCTCGGCCCCGCCATCGGCCGGCGTGTCGTCGGGCTGGGGCGGACCCGGCTCGGGCGAGGGTGGCTTGGGCGTCTCGCCCTGCGGCTTGGGCTTGGTGGTGTCGTCGCAAGCCGAGAGCGGGGCGAGCGCCAGGGCGGCGATCAGCAGGAGCGGGGAGAGGCGCATGGTCAGCCTCCCAGCCCGGCGGCGTCGCGGGCGGCCTTGCCCATCACCACGGCCGTGGTCTTGCCGACCAGGCCCAGCACATAGTTGTCGTCGGCGCAGCGCGGGTCGCCGGCGGAGTCGCAGCGGATCTCCACCGTGTAGAGCACCCCGTAGCGCACGAAGCTGGCCAGCTGACCGTCGACCGTACGCTGGACCGTCAGCATCTTTGGCCCCGTCTCGATCTTCAGCGGCTTGGACGCCGGCATCGGCACCGTCGCGGTGGTGCCGCTCAGCGAGACCCGGCCGCCGGCCGTGTTGCTGGTGATCGTGTAGTAGTCGCCGAAGCTGTAGATTCGCGCCCCGGCCGTCAGCTTGGCGTCCTGCGGCAGCAGGATCGGCACGGCGGTCTGGTCGACCTGCTCGCGATTGAGGTTGGTCGCCAGGCTCTCACCGACATTGGCCGACTGCCGCAGGCCGCCGATGGCGCCTTGCCAGTCCACCCGGCTGCGCGGGCGGGCCACCAGCGCCGCGATCCCCGGGCGAATGGCCGCCGTCCCGGGGATCGGCGCGCCGGTCGCATCCCGCGTCTGGGCCCTGCCGGTCGAGATCCAGGTCGCCCCCGCGACCACGGCTACAGCGACGGCCCCCGCCATCGCCCACCATCGTCCATAACGCATGGTATCCCCCACAGAACCGCGTTCTTCGAAACCCTAGCGTGAAAAGGCGGCGCTGTTAACCATTAGTCCCATGCTGCGGTGCGATTGAACGCGCACGGGTTCGTGTCTATATGGCTTGACCTCTTTCCGGGCCTTGTGTGTGGCGGCCCTGAAAACATCATTAGTTCAAAGGGATAATTCCCCCGCCATGCTGCTCACCATGCTCAAGGCCAAGCTGCACCGCGCCACGGTGACCCAGGCCGACCTCGACTACGAAGGCTCGATCGCCATCGACCGCGACCTGCTGGACGCCTCGGGCATCCTGCCGAACGAGCAGGTCGACGTGCTGAACATCACCAACGGTGCGCGCTTCACCACCTACGCCATCGAGGCCCCGCGCGGCTCGAAGGTGATCGGCGTCAACGGCGCCGCCGCCCGCCTGGTGCAGAAGAACGACCTCGTCATCGTCGTGACCTACTGCCAGATGGCCGCGGAAGAGGCGCGTAACTACGCCCCGACCGTCGTGCTGCTGGACGAAGGCAACCTGATCAAGAAGGCGGCCTGAGCATGAAGCGCCTGGCGCTTGTTGCCCTCGCCGCTGCAGGCCTGTCGGCCTGTTCGCCCAAGCTGCCGCAAGGCGTGGACGAGACGGCCCTGACCCAGGCGGTCGGCAAGTCGATCGGCTCGCCCTCGACCTGCGTGGTGATCGCCGATGCGGCGGGCAAGCTGGTCTGGCGCGCCGGCGGCTACATCACCTGCTCGCGCAACCTGCCGTCCTGCGACGGTGCACAGACCACGGCCGAGACGCTGCTGAAGGCCAATCTGGGCAAGCCGGCCCGCTTCCTCAGCTGCGCCAGCGGCGGGCCCAACGGCGCCACGGTCGGCTGGTCCATCGGTCCGGTGCCGACCGGCGAAGGCAAGCCGCCGCGCGGCCTGACCTATGTCGCGGTCATGGAAGGCGAAAAGGCGCTGCCGGGCCTGGAGATCCAGGACCGCGTGGAGCACGCCTTTAAGAAAGCCGGCTTCTAGAGACATCAAAGCCGCCGCCGGGATCCCGGCGGCGGCTTTTTCGTGGGCGCGGGTTAGGCGCTTACTTGGCGGCTTCGTACGTCGCGCTGACGTCGATGCGGACCTTCAGCTCGCCGGCCGCGATGCTGGTCGAGTCGGCCATTTCGCGCTTGGCCATGGCGAACATCGGCATCGGTGCGACCGGGGGCTGGTAGCCGCCGCCTTCGCTCAGATTGACCAGCCGCACGGCCTTGTAGCCGGTGGCGCGGCCGTAGAGCTCGGCCTTGGCCTGCAGGGCCTTCACGGCCTCCAGGCGGGCGGCGTCCTCGGCGGCCTGCGGGTTGGTGAGGCCGAAGCTGATGCCGTTGACCGTGTTGGCGCCGGCATTGACCGTGGCGTCGACCGTCGCGCCCAGCTTGGCCAGGTCGCGGACCGTGATCGTCACCTGGTTCGAGGCCTGGTAGCCGGTCAGCTTCGGCGGCTGGTTCTGCTCGTAGGCATACTGGGCATTGAGGTTCAGGTTCGAGGTCTGGACGTCGCGCTCGGCGATCCCGGCTTTCTTCAGCGCGGCCATCACCTGGTTCATGCGCGTGCCGTTGGCCTTCAAGGCCTCGCCGGCCGTGGCGGCCTCGGTCTGCACGCCCAGCGTGATGGTGGCCATGTCCGGCGCCACGCGGGTCTCGCCATAGGCCGACAGGCTGAAGGTCGTGGCCTTGAACGCCGAGTCGGCGCTGGTCTGGGCCAGGGCCGGGGCGGCGGCGCCCATCAGCAGCGCGCCGCCGATCAGGGCGGCCACAGCCGAGGTTTGGACGATCGAGGGCAGGCGGCGAGCGGTGTTCGTCATTGTTCTTTCTCCAGGACCATCCGGGGCAGGGGAAGCGCCGCCGGACAGCTATGGGTTCCTTGGTGACAGCCCCAACCTGAACCGGAGCTTTAAGCCGCGTTCGGCTCATGTTATTCGCCGGCTCTCGCATACGCTCACACGTATCCGCGCGGGCCTGTAGCTCAATGGTTAGAGCCGACCGCTCATAACGGTCTGGTTGGGGGTTCGAGTCCCTCCGGGCCTACCAACACCTTCAAAAGCTTAGATTTTTTTGGCACGGCGACCTTTCAGTTTGAAAAGCGCCGTTTCAAACGAGAGAGCTGGGATTTTCGCAAGGCGAGACGTCAAATTGCTGTGCATCCGCAACCGCTCAATGGAGCCGCGAATGCATCTCGACGCCAATACCATCGCTGCAGTGGCCAGCCTTGTCGGCGCGATAGCGCCGATAATCGTTGCAATAATCTCGCGCCCGAGAGGGCAGGGCTTATGGCGGAGCAGCAGGGGCGGACCACCTTCCCTCACACCACCGGATAAGCATCCGCGATCTTCACGCCCGTCTTGTAGTGGGTCAGCGGCTGCGCCACGAAGCTGACGTTCGACTTGGCTTCGAACAGCACGATGATGTCCGAGCCGCCGAACTGGAAGTAGGACAGCTCCTCGCCCTTGCGGACGGTGACGCCGACCTCGGCGGTGACGATCACCGACGAGACCTGGCACATGCCGATCGGCAGCACGGCGACCAGGCCGATCGGGGTGTCCAGCACGATCAGGCCGCGGGCCTGGGCGAACTGGTAGCCGGCCGCGTCCGGGGCGTCGAAGGCGCGCAGGGGCTTGAGCTTATGGACGCCGTTCTCGCCGTCGACGGGTTCGGCGACGACCTCCAGATAGACCTGGCCGGGGATGGTGCGGGCCTCCAGCACCGTGCCGCCGACCGGGGCGTGCTGGCGGTGGTAGTCGTTGGGGCCCAGGAAGGCGTGCATGAACATGCCGTTCTTGAAGCGGTCCTTGTAGGGGCTGCCCTCCATCAGCTCCTCGATCTTCCAGTGCAGGTTCTTGACTGTCACGTGGCTGTCGGTGCGGATTTCCCACTGACCGGCGAAGGTGGAGTCGGCGGGCGAGACGATCACCCGCTGGTCGGCGATCGCCGCGATGGGCCGGTAGCCCGGCTTGAAGTTGCGGGCGAAGAACTGGTTGAAGGTCTTCCAGCCGCCATGCGGCTCGATGTAGTCGCCCAGATTGTAGTTCGGCGACTTGCGGAAGGTTTCCAGCGACTGCGGGGTCAGGGACTCCGGCGTGTCGAGGAACGCGCCCAGGCTGTCGGCATATTCGACCAGCCAGGCGGACAGCGGCGTCAGGGGCGGGGCCTTGTCGCGCGGGATGACCTTGTTCTGCAGGTCGATCACCGCCTCCTGGTCGAGCACGAAGTAGAACTTGCAGAGCTTGTTGTATACCTCGCGGCCCGGCTCGTTCTCGCTGGGGACCCAGCGCAGGAAGTCGTTGATGTAGACGTAGTAGCTCTCGAGGTCCTTCAGGTCGGCCAGCTGCGGGATGTTCCACGCGCGGGCCTGGGCGACGGCCTTTTCGAACCGCGCCTCCCAGCCGTTGTCCTTGATCAGCTTTTGCAGCTTCGCGACGACGGGATGCCATTTGCTCATCGTCTGTCCTCCAACGGGGTGGGTGCGGGATGTGCTCTCTATTCGTGTATCGGTGTAAATAACTTTCTATAGTTGTATATCTTCAGCGTTCGCGCGTAAAGCGCGTGGCTGAGGGCGCACCGCTGATTTGCGCAACACGCAAATCCAAGCGCGTCTCACGGTTTTGCTTTCAGTGCAAAAATTCACGCACGTCAGAGTCGGTCGCATGCGCCGCCGCGACCGATCGACTCACGTCGTGGAGGCGTGCAGAGTAGGGGTGTTGAAGGCGGAGGTTGTCGTGTTCTCGGTGACGCGTTTCTGCGTACAGGCCTTCGGAAGGCAGAGTGGAGCGCTCGCGCCGACCGAGGTCAGGGAGTGCTATTTCGAGGAGGACGCGCGGCGTGAGATGGAGGTCCTGGCCCGGCGGTCCTCGGGCGTGGCGCTGTATCGCGTGCGCGGTGAGCCGCTGTCGGGCCTCTGGGGCAGGCCGCTGCTGATTGCGCGCCGGGGCGAGATCCTGGCGCTGGATTGAAGGGGGATTATCCCACCTTCTTAAGGGTTTGACCGATCTCGACCAGTTGCAGCCGCTGAACGGGCTGGAGCTGGTCCCAGATCGACCAGATCGCTTCAGACGCCGCCGGATCGCGCATGATCAGGTCAGCCGGCTCGCAGCGATAGATGGTGGCCAGGGCTTCCAGCAGGTCCTGTGAATAGCCGGTCTCACCGCGCTCGACGCGCGACAGCTGGGCCAGCGAATAGGGATAACCGACCTCGAGCTCCAGGCGTTCGACCGCCTGTTCCAGGTTCATGTCGCGGTGCTTGCGCCAGGCGCGGATGAAGGTCTTCGCGCGCCGCTGCGCCTTGGCCTGCCGGTCGGGTGTCATGCAAATCCCACGGAGGAGCGGAAGGGGAATGTCCGGCCATTAAACACAGAATTTGCTTGTCATGCAAATTTGTATTTGGTACAAATTGGATATTCCGGAAGTTCCGCCTCGGCGACGCGAGCCAGGCGCCTTCCGCACCAGATCCCCCAATCCATCGGCTCCAGCCGCAGGAAGCTCCAGATGATTCCAGTCCACGCGACCGGTCCGGCCGGTCATGCGCCTCTCCATGCCTATACCGCGCGTCGCACCGAGGCCGATCGCCGGCCGCCGCGCGCCATCCTCACCGGCCTGTTGATGGGCGACCCGCGTCCCGATCGCTACGCCCTGTCCGAGGCGATCCGCACCCGCCTGTTCGGCGCCTTGCCGGACGAGCCTGTCGTCCCGGCCAAGGTGCTGGCCTTGCTGGAGGCCCTGGCCGACGGCCCGCTGACCCTGGCGGAGCTCGCCGACGAGATGGCCGTCAGCCTGTCGGCCGGCAGCGATCGTGCGCAGGCCGGGCAGCTGCTGGGCCTGGTCGAGCGCCTGGGCGGTCGTCCGTGCCGGGTCAGCCTGACCCCGGCCGGCCAGGCCGTGCTGGCGGATCAGGGCGGGTGAGCTCGCTGCAGGACGAGATCGCCGAGGGCGCCGTCGACCAGGCCGTCCGCGCCTGCGGGCCGCGCAAGCCGATGCTGTGCGCGATCATCCGCGCGGCCGGCCGGATGCTGGCCGAAAGCGAGGGGCACGACTTCGTCTCCCAGGTCTGCGCCGGCGAGGCCCGCCGCCACGCCCTGGCGCAGAACCGACGCGGCGTCCGCTCCGGGCGCTGAACATTCCGAGTAGAGAAGGGGACCTGTCATTTCCGTCCAAGTCATCCGGCCCGAAGACCTGAGCTCGACCGAGCGCGCCGATCTGGCTCGCGCCGCCCGCGCGGCAGCCCTGGCGATCAGCCCGGCCGCTCGGCAGGCCGCGCGCGAGACGGTGCTGCGTATCGCTGACGCCCAGCAGGCGCGGACCCGGCAGGGCGACATCGCCGCCGGCCTGGTCGAGACCGTCGCCCTGGCCCGCTCGCGGGGCGAGACCGTCGAGGCCGGTAAGGGGCCCTTGCGGATCTCCAGCCGCGACGGCCTGCACAGCCTGCGCCAGTCCGGCCATATCACCGACGCCCACTACGCGGTCGGGCTGCTGTACCGGGCCGGCTTCGAGGCGCGCGGCCGTGACCTGCGCGCCGCCAGCCTGGAGCCGGGGCGTGGCGGCGGCCACGACAACGACCGCTTCGTCGAGGCTCGTCTGCGCCGCGCGAGGATGCTGGACTTCGTGGCTCGCGCCGACCGCGCTGTGGCCATGGCCCTGTCCGACAAGCCCATGGGCCTGCGTCTGCTGCGCGCCGTGGCGGGCGAGGGGACCAGCCTGTCGGCCTGGGGCGCGGGCCGCGCCTTCACGCGTAACCGTGACGTGTTGGTCGAGGCGTTGGACCTGCTCGTGGCCTTGACCAAGCAGATTGCGCGCGACCGCGAAAAGCGGCAGCGCGACGATCCGCGCCTGCCGGCCGCGTCGCTGCCCTAGTAATCGGAGTAACCCCATGACCATCGACCCTGATCGCCTGCGGGCGGCGGTCGGGGCGCTGGGCGGCGCGGCCATCTATGGGCTCGTGCAGTTCGGCGCCCTGGCCCTGAGCGGCCATCCGGTCACGCGCGAGGAGTATCGTGCGCTGGTCCTGAACGTGGCCTGCGCCACCGTCGCCGGCGTGATCATGGCGACCTTCCTGGTGAAGGTCGCCGCCCCGCTGATCCCATTCGCGCCCCTGCGCGACGCCTACTCCTTCGGCTTCGGCGTGGGGGCGTTCGGCTGGGAGCTGTTGCCGCTGCTGTTCAAGGTCCTGCGCAACGGGGCCGCGCGGCGGATCGAGCAGGCGGGGAGGGGCGCGCCGTGACCAGCGTCCTCGACCTCTTCACCTGCGGGGCGGCGTCCGTCGCCGCCCTGGCTCTGGCCCTGCGCGGCAACATGCTGAAGCCCGAGGCGCGGGCCTGGGCGACCAGCCGTGTCGCCTCGCTGACCGTATTGGGCCTGTCGATCGTCATGGCCGGCGAGGCGATCGAGGTCCGCAGCAGCGGCGGGGTGACGCCGCGCGAGGCCGTGGTCGTCGCGGCCATCGCCTTCGCCTCGGTGCTGATGCTGTTGCATCTGGGCGTCCAGCGCCGCGCCGCCCGCGACTGATCTTCCCAAACGAAAGGAGCTCCTCATGCCCACGCCCTTGGCGCGGGACGTTCCCGTCTGCGCGCTTGCCCTGATCCAGCGGTTCGAAGGCTTGCACGACGGCGACCGCAAGACTGCCGCGCTCGAGCCTCAGGTCGATCCCGTCGGGATCTACACCGTCGGCTGGGGCCATGCCCTGTTCGTCGGCGGCAAGCCGGTCAGGGACCGCGAGACGGCCTACCGCCTCTGGCATTCGCGCTGGCCGGCCGGGATGTTGCGGGCCGACGCCGACGCGCTGCTGAAGGCGGACGCGCAAGCCGTCTGCGACCAGGTCGTGGCGCAATTTCCGAAGACGCCCCTGACCGACGCTCGGCTCGGGGCGATGGTGTCGCTGGCCTACAACATCGGCGTCGCTGGTTTCGCCGACAGCAGCGTACGGCGACGGCTGATCGCCGGCGATGTCCAGGGGGCGGCCGACGCCTTCCGGATGTGGCGGTTCGCCGGCGGCCGTGAGCTGCCGGGCCTGGTCGCCCGCCGCGAGGCCGAGCGCGCCGTCTTCCTCGATCTCAAGCCCTAGAACTGGCTGGGGAACGCCTTGGCGGTCTTGGCGTCGTTGTAGCGCGCGCCGGGGCAGTCGACGGCGTAGGTGTTGGCGGTCTCGGCCAGATAGGGGCCGCGGCCGCTGTCGCCGTTGAGGGCTCGGCACGAGACGGCGGCCTTGTAGACCACCGAGCCGTCGTGGCTGAGCTCGTTCATGAAGAGGTCGAAGGCCAGGTCCATCAGGCCGCGCGTGGCGGCCAGGCGGCGGTCGCGGCCATTGAAGGCGGTGGTGACCTCGCCCAGCTGCGACATCTCGCGGGAGATCGGGACCGGGCCGGCCGCAGCGCTGGCCGCGCTGATCACGCCGCCGGCCAGCATGGCCTCCAGGTCCTGGAAGCGGCCCGAGGCCGTGCCGACCGCGAGGGCGGCGCTGAAGGCGGAGTCGAAACCGGGGCCCAGGCGGCTGGGGCCGCCGATGGCGGCGGCCTGAGCCGCGCCGGCCAGGCCCGCATAGGGGGCGTCGGCGATCGAGACGATCAGGTTCTGGTTGACGTAATAACCCAGCGCGATGCCGCCGAGGGCGCCGCCGGGCATGGCCAGGACGCGGTCGCGCGAAACGCCCAGCGGGCCGGCGATGGCGGCGCGGGTGATGTCGGGCGTGATGCCGGTCCAGCGGGCTTCGTAGGAGGCCTCGAGGGTCTTCTCGCGCACGACCTCGCCCGTGCGCCAGCGCACCAGGCGGAAGGTCACGCGGGCCGAGGCCAGCTTGTCGGAGCCCCACCAGACGTTGGGGCCGCGCAGCTCCTCGAACGTCGTGTAGAGCATGTATTCGGCGTCGAGGCGGCTGGGCGCCAGCATCTCGGCGTGACGCAGGTGATTGTTCAGGCTCTCGACGACCTGGACGCGGGTCGGGCGGGTGGTGACCACGGCGCCGCCATCGAACCAGCGGAACTCGGGCGCGCCCTCGACGGCCTGGACGGCGACGTTGCGATAGAAGGCGCGGGCAGGGGAGGCCTTGGCCACGGCGACCGGCGGCAGGGCCGGCTGACGCAGGGCGGCGACCTCTTCGCGGGTGGCGCAGGCGGTCAGCAGGCCGGCGGTGGTCGCCAGCAGGATAGCCAGACGGATGGACTTGGTCAGCATGATCGCGCGCTCCCCCAGATGAGCCGCACTATCGGGCGCAATCCTAAAGAGAGCTTGAAAAGTAGCGCACAAGACAAAAAAGAGCCCCTGCCGGGCGAACCGACAGGGGCTTTTGCAGGCTCCTTGGGGAAGGAGAGGCCGGCCTAGAACTTGTAGTTCAGGCCGACGAGGAAGGTGCGACCGTAGTTCTGGTAGTCGATGACCTGACGCGGGTCGTTGTTCTGGTAGGTGACGAAGGGCTCGTTGGTCAGGTTGTTGACCTGGGCCAGGACCGACAGGCCGTCCATCGGGCCGTCGCTGAAGGTGTAGCCGATCTGGCTGTCGACGACGGACTCGCCCTTGACCATCCGGTAGTTGCGGCCGTTGCCGAAGCCGGTGACCTCGCCCAGGAACTTGGAGCGATAGCGGTCGCTGATCCGGAACGAGAAGCCGTTCTTCTCGTAGTAGACGGTCAGGTTGGCGACCTTCTTCGACAGGCCCGGGATCGGGGTGCTGAGGTCGGCCGGGTTCGGATGGATCGAGCTGTCGGTGTACGAGGCGCTGAAGGTGGCGCCGAAGCCGTCCAGCACGTCGGTGAACAACGCGCCCGGGATCGAGGCCGCGAACTCGACGCCCTTGACCGTGCCGCCCTTGCCGTTCTGCGGGGTCGTCACCAGGCCCTTGCGGGTGGCCGGTTCCGGGTTGCCGCCGGTCGGGAAGCCGGTGAAGTCGTAGATGATGCTCTGGTCGTAGACGTAGGTCTTCAGGTCCTTGTAGAAGCCGGCCAGCGACACGTAGGCCTGACGGCCGAAGTACTTCTCGTACGACACGTCATAGGCGTCGGCGCGCCACGGCTCCAGGTTCGGATTGCCGCCCGTGCCGCTCCACGGCGAGAAGTTGATGTCGGTGTTGCCGCCCTTGGCCGCGTCGAAGCTGTACTGCGTGCTGGCGCGCATCTGGTCCATCCGCGGACGAGCCAGGGTGCGGGCGACGGCGAAGCGCAGGGTCTGCTCGGCCGGCAGGTGGAACTGCAGGTTCATGCTGGGCAGGAAGTCGGTGTAGGTCTTGCCGCCCGACAGGTTGGCGCGGGTGACGCCCGCGCCGGTGCCGCTGGCGCCCAGGGCGGTCGAGCTCTGGTCGGTGTGGACGAGCTGGAAGCCGAAGTTGCCGGTGACCGGCACGGGGCCGACGGCGGCGTCGATATTGGCCTTCACATAGCCGACCGTGACCTTCTCCTCGACGTCCCAGCTCTTGACCAGCACGTCGGCGTTCGGGTTGCGGACCAGGTCGTACGTGCCGTTCTTGATCAGGGCGAACGGGTCGTAGCTGACCATGCCGGCGATGCCGATGAAGGCCAGCGAGGTCGTGCCGACGATGGCCGCCGACGGGATCGCGACGCTGGCGGGCGAGCCCTTCACGCGCAGGAACCACTCGTCATTGACCAGCGCCTTGGAGCGTTCGCTGTAGTTGACGCCGAACTCGATGCTCGACAGGCCGTCATCCAGCGCCTTGGTGGCCGAGAGGCGCGCGGCCTTCAGCTCGTCGACGACGTGCGGCTGGTTCAGGTAGCCGTCCTGGCCGCCGGCGATGATGTCGCCGCCCCAGCCTTGCGGGCTGGTCAGCTTGATGATGTTGGGATCGGCGTAGTTCAGGGTCGATTTGAAGATCGCCACGCCGTCGTCGTTCATCGCGAACGTCATGTTGTCGGTGGCCCCGACGCCCGAGCGGCCGGTGCCCGAATAGCTCTCGACGACCTGGTCGGTGCGGTCGACCTTCGACCACGACAGGTCGCTGACCAGGGTCCAGTCGTCGCCGGCGTTGAACTTGTTGTTCCAGCCGACCGACTTGATGGTGGCGTCACGGTCGTTGCCGTCGTTGCGGACGATGCCCTTGACGCCGTTGAAGGCGCCGCTGGTGACCATGCCGTTCGCGGCCTGCGAGCCCGTCAGCGGCACGCCGCCCCAGACCAGCGGCAGTTCGATGCCGCGCTGAATCTGGTGGTTCTTGAACTTCGAATAGAAGACGTCCAGCGACGAGCTGAAATTGTCGGTGGGCTTGAATTCCAGGACGCCCATGACGCCGTCGCGCTTCAGCATGCTGGATTGCACGTACGGCTTGGCGCCGCCGATCACCAGGTTGCCTGACGCGTCGGTGGGATAGCCCCACGAGTTCCAGCGCTCGGCCTGATAGGGCGACTCCATGTGGGCGTAGCCCAGGGCCAGGCCCAGCTTACCGTCCATGAACTGGTCGATGTACGAGATCGACAGGCGGTTGCCGTGGGCCTTGGTGCCGGCGTTCAGGGCGCCGATGTCGTTCCACTCGTAGCGGGCGCCGATGGCCAGGGCGCGCTTGCCATAGGCCAGCGGGCGGACGGTGCGCATGTCGGCGGTGCCGGCCAGGCCCTGGCCGATCAGGCCGGCGTCCGGGGTCTTGTAGACCACCACGGCGCTCAGCAGTTCCGACGGATACTGGTCGAACTCGACGCCGCGGTTGTCGCCGGTCGAGACCTGCTCGCGGCCGTTCAACAGGGCGGTGGTGAAGTCCGGCGCCAGGCCCCGGATCGAGATGACCTGGCCGCGACCGTCCAGGCGCTGGGCGGTCAGGCCGGGGAGGCGAGCGATCGACTCGGCGATCGACATGTCCGGCAGCTTGCCGATGTCCTCGGCCGAGACGGCTTCGACGATAGAGGTCGAGGCCTTCTTCAGCGAGATGGCGCCTTCGATGCCGCGACGGATGCCGGTGACGACGACTTCCTCGACCTTGCTGTCATCCTGAGCAGCAGGTGCGGCGGTGGTCTGGGCTTGGGCCGAGCCGGCCACGGCGAACGCCAGCGCCAGGCCGGTGGCGCTACCGGCCATCAGCCACGCACGACGACGCGAAAATTGGGTGTTCATAGAAGCTCCCTCCCTGTCCGGCTCTGCGCTCTTGCAAACATGCGATCGGGCCGTTGATGCAAACTACCGCAAATTAACGGCGTGTAATCAACCAAAAAAATCGCAAATCGGGCTTCGGGTACGGCACGTATCCCCTGGAATGGGCCTTGGTGTGGCTTCTTTGCGCCACTTCCGTTGGGTGATTGGGCTGCAAAAGGCCTGCAAAGTCCGCAAATCGAACGGATTGACAGGTTGGCGTCGCTTCTGCAAATTCTTGCAAATAATTGCAGTGGCGGTTGCGATCGCCGGCAGAGGGAGGGAGCGATGTCGGCGTGGACGCCTTGGCGACGAACGCTGCTGGCCGTGACGGCCCTGAGCGCGCTGGCCTCGGCCGCGCACGCTGCTCCCGACGCCTATCGCCTCCGCAAACCCCAAGACGAAGTGATCTATTTCGTCCTGCCCGATCGCTTCGAGAATGGCGACGCGACCAATGACCACGGCGGCCCCAACCTGGGTCCGCTGGTCGATGGCTTCGATCCCGCGAGGGCCGGCTTCTATCATGGCGGCGACCTGCAGGGCGTGACCCGGCGGCTGGACTACATCCAAGGCCTGGGCGCGAGCGCGGTGTGGCTGGCGCCGATCTTCAAGAACCGCGCGGTGCAAGGTCCGGCCGGTCACGAGTCGGCGGCGCACCACGGCTACTGGATCACCGACTTCACCGACGTCGATCCGCACCTGGGGACCAAGGCCGACTTCAAGGCCCTGGTCGACGCGGCCCATGCCAAGGGCCTGAAGGTCTATATGGACATCGTCGTGAACCACACGGCGGACGTCATCCAGTACCGCGAGTGCCCCGACGGCCGATGCGCCTATCGCGGCGTCGCCGACTATCCGTATGTCCGCCAGGGCGGGGTGAGCGGCGCGCCGATCAACGGCGGCTTCGACGGCAAGGACTTCAGCAAGCTCAGGACGCCGACCTGGGCCTACACGCCCTACGTCCCGGCCGGGCAGGAGCACGCCAAGAAGCCGGACTGGCTGAACGACCCGATCTACTACCACAACCGGGGTGACAGCACCTTCGCGGGCGAGAGCTCGTTGCTGGGCGACTTCGCCACCCTGGACGACGTGTTCACCGAGAACCCGCGCGTGGTGGCGGGCTTCATCGAGGTCTACGGCCAGTGGATCGACGACTTCGGCATCGACGGCTTCCGCATCGACACCGCCCGCCACGTGAACCCGGCGTTCTGGCAGGCCTTCGTCCCGGCCATGCTGGCCCGCGCCAAGGCCAGGGGCATCCCGAACTTCCACATCTTCGGCGAGGTGTTCGATCCCGATCCTGCGATCCTGGCCAGCCACACGCGGGTGGACAAGCTGCCGGCGGTGCTGGACTTCGCCTTCCAGTCGGCCGCGACCGATGCCGCCCTGGGCCGCACCGGGACCGACCGCCTGGCCCGCGTCTTCGCCGCCGACAGCGTCTACCAAGGCGGCGAGGCCACCGCCCGCCAGCTGCCGACCTTCCTGGGCAATCACGACATGGGCCGCATCGGCTGGTTCGCGCTCAAGGACAAGCCGGCGATCGGCGACGACGAGCTGCTGGCCCGCGTCACCCTGGCCAACGCCCTGATGCTGACCGCGCGCGGCGTCCCGACCGTCTACTACGGCGACGAGCAGGGCTTCACCGGCGACGGCGACTATGCCGACAGCCGCGAGGACATGTTTCCGAGCCAGGTCGCCAGCTACAACGACAACCGCCTGGTCGGCTCGAACGCCAAGGGGCCGAGATCGGCTTTCAAGACCGATAGCGTGCTCTACGGTCGCATCGCCGCGCTCTCTAAGCTGCGCATCGCCACGCCGGCCCTGCGCGGCGGTCGCCAGATAACCCGCGTCGAGTCCGACAAGCCGGGCCTGCTGGCCTTCTCGCGCATTCTGGACAGGACCGAGGTATTGGCTGTCTTCAACACCGGCGACCAGCCGCTGAAGGCCAACATCCCGGTCGAGCCCGGCTCCGTCGCCTGGCGCGCGCTGCATGGCGCCTGCGCCGGGGCGGCCGCCGCGCCGGGCAGCTATCCGATCGAGCTGAAGCCGCTCGACTACATGATTTGCGTTTCCGAGGGACGATAGTGACAGTGCAGGTTCTGGTTCGCCCCGGTGCGGAGACGTCGATGAGCGGTGAGTGGTGGCGCGGCGCGGTGATCTATCAGGTCTATCCGCGCAGCTTCGCCGACTCGAACGGCGACGGCGTCGGCGACCTGCCGGGGATCACTGCGCATCTGGACCACATCGCCTCGCTGGGCGTCGACGGGGTGTGGCTGTCGCCGTTCTTCACCTCGCCGATGAAGGACTTCGGCTACGACGTCTCGGACTATCGCGACGTGGATCCGATCTTCGGCACGCTGGCTGATTTCGACGCCCTGATCGCCAAGGCCCACGACCTGGACCTGAAGATCATCATCGACCTGGTGTTCTCGCACACCTCGGACGAGCACCCGTGGTTCACGGAAAGCCGTCAGGACCGCACGAACGCCAAGGCCGACTGGTTCGTCTGGGCCGACGCCAAGATCGACGGCAGCCCGCCCAGCAATTGGCAGTCGGTGTTCGGCGGCCCGGCCTGGACCTGGGACGCTCGGCGCGGCCAGTACTACATGCACAACTTCCTCAGCAGCCAGCCGCAGCTGAACCTGCACAATCCGGCGGTGCAGGAAGCCCTGCTGGCCGTCACCCAGTTCTGGGTCGACAAGGGCGTGGACGGTTTCCGCTTCGACGCCATCAACTTCTCGATGCACGACCCGAAGTTCACGGATAACCCGCCGCTGCCGCTGGGCGGCAAGCGCACGCGGCCGTTCGACTTCCAGGACAAGATCAACAACCAGAGCCACGCCGATATCCCGAAGTTCCTCAGCCGCCTGCGGGCGCTGACGGACGCGGCCGGCGGCCGGTTCTCGGTGGCCGCGGTCGGCGGCGACCACGCCGACCGCGAGATGAAGCTGTTCACGGCCGGGAACGACCGCCTGAACAGCGCCTACGGCTTCCTCTACCTCTATGCCGACAAGCTGACCGGCGAGATGATCCCGCGCGGCGCGGCCATGTGGCCGGGCGAGGCGGGCGAGGGCTGGCCGTCCTGGACCTTCTCCAACCACGACGCTCCGCGCGCGGTGTCGCGCTGGGCCGAGGGGCGCGATCGCAAGGCCTTCGCCGAGATGTGCCTGCTGCTGCTGATGGGCCTGCGCGGCAACGTCTTCGTCTACCAGGGGGAGGAGCTGGGCCTGCCCCAGGCCAATGTCCCGTTCGAGCGCCTGCAGGACCCCGAAGCCATCGCCAACTGGCCCCAGACCCTGGGCCGCGACGGCGCCCGCACGCCGATCCCGTGGGTGTCGGGCGCGGTCAACGCCGGCTTCTCGGGTGTGGAGCCGTGGCTGCCCGTCGACCCCGAGCACCTGCCGCTGGCGGTGGACGCCCAAGAGGCCGACCCTACCTCGACCCTGCACGTCGCCCGCCGCCTGATCGCCCTGCGCAAGGCCTATGCCGCCCTGCGCACCGGGGCGATCAGCTTCGTCGAGACCAACAGCCCGCTGCTGATCTTCCAGCGCGGGGAGGGGGCGGACGCGGTGCTGCTGGCCTTCAATCTGGGCTTCGAGACGGCGACCTGGTCCCTGCCGGAAGGTTGGACGCTGGTCGACGGCGTCAACCTGGGCGGCGAGGGCGAGATGCCGCCGTGCGCGGGACTGATCGCGAAGAGGGTCTAGTCACTCAACATCCGATTTCCCCGACGAAAGCCGGGAGGATCGGGGTTTGTGTGAGTGTTGGGGGAGGGTTATCCCCCGCAGCTTTCCCGGATGATCAGGTCGGTCGGCACCCGCTCGGACCGACTGGCGCGCTCGCCGCTGTCGAGCAGCTTGGACACCATCAGCCGGCCCGCCTTAGCGGTGTCCTGGGCGATGGTGCTGAGCGCCGGGCTGGCGTAGCGGCTGAAGGGCACGTTGTCGAAGCCCATGACCGAGACGTCGCCTGGGACCGACAGGCCGGCATGTTTCAGGGCGCGGATGGCGCCCAGGGCGATCAGGTCGGAGGCGGCGACGACGCCGTCGAACTTCACGCCGTGATGGATCAGGCTGTCGAGCGCGGCCTCGGCGGACTCGACCTCGAAGTGGGCCGGCACGATCAGCTCCGGATCGACGCCCAGCTTGGCGTGTTCGAGGGCGTCGAGATAGCCGCGGTGGCGCTGCATGGCCTCGGGCGCTTCGGTGTCGCCGAGGAAGACGATGCGCTTACGGCCCAGGCGCTGCAGGTGGAGCGTGGCGCGGCGGCCGCCCATCACGTTGTCCGAGCCGACCGAGCAGTAGTTTTGGTCCGGCAGCTGGGCGCCCCAGACCACGAAGCGGTTCTCGGTCTCGGCCAGGCGGTTGAAGGCCGCGTGCAGCGAGCTTTGTCCTAAGAAGATCACGCCCTCGGCCCGGCTGGTGGTCATGGCCGAGAACAGGTCCTCGTAGTTGGTCGGGGCGATATGGCTGAGGATGACGTCGCAGCCGCGCTCGCGAGCGGCCTCGCCGACCCCGGCCAGCAGCTCCAGGAAGAACGGGTCCGACATGCTGCTGGCGCGGCCTTGCGGACGGGGCGTGACGATGGCGATCGTCGCCTCGGCCCCGATCGGGCCGGCGGGCATGTAGCGGCGGAAGGGGTAGTCCATCTCGCGCGCCAGCTTCCAGATCAGCTGCTTGGTGCGCTTGTTGACGGCCGGGCTGTCGTTGAGGGCCCGCGACGCGGTCGAGATCGAGACCCCCGCCAGCTTGGCCAGGTCCTCCAGTCGCGTCGCCCCCTTGCTCACCTTACGCCCGTCCCTGTTCGACTGTTCTTGTTGCAAAGATTTCTGCAAACTTTTTCAGAGACCCATAAGGCGCCGTTCGATTGGGTTTGCAAGCTGATCGGGTTGAAAATCGGCCTGAAAACTCCTGCAAATCATTCCGCAAGCTTTGCCATTTTGCGACGGCGATGGGCTCGGCGTGTTCGGCGATAACCTCAAGAAAGTCTGGATTTATCGTTGCGCTTCCTGGCGGTGCGTGCGCAAATCCTCGTCACGACAGTTTATGAAAAAACTTGCGAACCAGCCGGGACTAACCGGCGGTCGGAGCGGGGCGGAGGATCGATGGCCAGGCAGAGGCTGAACTTCCTGCAAATCTGGAACATGTGCTTTGGCTTCTTCGGAATCCAGATCGGTTTCGGCCTGCAGAACGCCAACACCAGCCGCATCTTCCAGACCCTGGGCGTCGATGTGAACCACCTGGCGATCCTGTGGATCGCTGCGCCGGCCACGGGCCTGCTGGTCCAGCCGATCATCGGCCACCTCTCCGACAAGACCTGGGGGCGCCTGGGTCGTCGCCGGCCGTACTTCTTCTGGGGCGCGATCCTCACGACACTCGCCCTGTTCGTCATGCCCAACGCCCCGGCGCTGTGGGTGGCGGCGGGCGCGCTGTGGCTGATGGACGCTTCGATCAACATCACCATGGAGCCGTTCCGCGCCTTCGTCGGCGACAACCTGCCCGACGAGCAGCGGGCCACCGGCTATGCCATGCAGAGCTTCTTCATCGGTCTGGGCGCGGTGCTGGCCTCGGCCCTGCCGTGGATGCTGACCAACTGGTTCCATGTCAGCAACACCGCCCCGGCCGGTCAGATCCCCGACGCGGTGCGGATCGCTTTCTACGCCGGCGGCGCGGGCTTGCTGCTGGCGGTGATGTGGACCGTCTTCACGACCAAGGAATACAGCCCCGAACAGCTGGAAGCCTTCGAGACCGCCGAGTTCGACCACGGCGTCCACGAGAATCCAGAGCCCTCGGTCAACGCCTATATCGGCCTGGCCCTCGGCGGCCTGCTCGGCGGACTGGCCCTGGCCCTGATCGTCTGGAGCGCGAAGCTGGAGAAGGAGCTCTACGTCCTGGCCGGCCTGCTGCTGGTCTTCGGCGTGATGGGCGTCGTCGGCGTGCGGCTCAAGCGCATGGGCAAGACCCGCAACGGCTTCTCCGAGGTGCTGGAGGACTTCTTCCGGATGCCCAGGACCATGCGCCAGTTGGCGGTGGTGCAGTTCTTCTCGTGGTTCGGCCTGTTCGCCATGTGGATCTACACGACGCCTGCCGTGGCGGCGGTCCACTTCCACGCCGTCGATGCGACGTCCAAGGCCTATAACGACGGCGCCGACTGGGTGGGCGTGCTGTTCGCCATCTACAACGGCGTCGCGGCCCTGGCGGCGCTGCTGATCCCGTTCCTGGTCCAGGCGACCAGCCGCCGCGTCAGCCACGCGGTCTGCTTGGTGCTCGGCGCCTTGGGCCTCTTGTCGTTCCTGCTGATCCGCGAGCCGGGGATGCTGTGGGTCGGCATGATCGGTGTCGGCTTCGCCTGGAGCTCGATCCTGTCGGCCCCTTATTCGATCCTGGCCGGAGCCCTGCCGGCCCGGAAGATGGGCGTCTATATGGGCATCTTCAATTTCTTCATCGTCATCCCGCAGCTGCTGGCCGCGACGGTGCTGGGCCTGCTGCTGAAGAGCTTCTTCGGCGGCCAGGCGATCTTCGCCCTCGTCCTGGGCGCGGCCGCCTTCGCGATCGCCGCCGCCGCGACCTTCACGGTCGAGGACCGCACCCCTTCTTCCCTTCAAGCCTGACGAGGTCCTCGCCATGCGAACCCTGAAACTGCTCGCTCTGGCCTCGGCCGCCGTCTTCACCACCGGCGCCGCGCAAGCCGCCCCGACCACCTGGGCCTATTCGGCCAAGACCGGGGTCGGCGCGTCGTACGAGGCCTATGTCGACGGCGCCTACAAGCCCGGCGGCAAGACCGGGGCGGTGTCCAAGGTCTGGTTCTCGATCGCCGACGGCGTGCTGACCGAGACCATGTACGGCCTGATCCACGAGGCCCAGATCAAGCAGATGCGCATCGCTGTGCAGACTGCGACGGGCCTGGCGGTCGAGGGGGCCGACACGACCTCGAAGACCGAATATCTGCACGTCGATAGCGCTGGCCGCCCGCTGTCGCCGGCCTACAAGATCACCACCACCGACCGCCAAGGCCGCTTCGTCATCGAGAAGCGGATCTTCACCGATCCCGACCGCAACAGCCTTTTCGTCCGCGTGACGGTCAAGGCGCTGAAGGGGCCGGTGACCCCGACCCTGGTGCTGGAGCCGCACATGGCCAACACCGGCGGCGGCGATACGGGCAAGGTCTCGCCGACCGCGCTCACCGCCTACGAGGGCAAGGCATATCTGAGCCTGAACGGCAGCCGGCCCTTCGCCAGGGTGTCGGCCAGCGTGCTGAAGGGCGGCGATGCGCTTGCGGGTATCGGGACGCACGGCATCATGGCCAAGGGCGCGATCGTCCTGACCGGCCAGATGCCGACCATGGGCTCGGAAACGACCTACGACTTCGCCATCGGCTTCGGCCCCGACGCCAAGGCCGCCGACGCTTCGGCCGCCGCCACGCTGAAGACCGGCTACACGGAAGTGCTGGCCCGCTTCAACGGCGAGGGCGCGCGGGTGGGCTGGGAAGACTACCTGGCCTCCCTGACCGAACTGCCGCGCCTGCGCGAAGCCTCGGAAGACGGCGGCAAGCTGGTCCAGGCCTCGGCCCTGATGCTGAAGGTCCAGGAAGACCGCACCCACGCCGGCGCCCTGATCGCCTCTCTGTCGAACCCGTGGGGCGACACGGTCGACGCCACCCAGTCCTCGACCGGCTACAAGGCCGTCTGGCCGCGCGACTTCTACCAGTGCGCCATGGCCCTGGCGGCCCTGGGCGACAAGGAGACGCCGCTGGCGGCCTTCCACTATCTGCCGACGGTGCAGGTCGGCGCGAAGACCCCCGGCAATACGGGCGCCGGCGGCTGGTTCCTGCAGAAGTCGCATGTCGATGGCACGCCCGAATGGGTCGGCGTCCAACTCGACCAGACGGCCATGCCGATCATGTTGGGCTGGAAACTGTGGAAGCTGGGTTGGCTGTCCGACGCCGACCTGAAGACCTTCTACGGCAAGATGCTGAAGCCGGCGGCCGACTTCCTGGTGAAGGGCGGCAAGGTCGACCTGGGCTGGAACCACAGCACGATCACCCCGCCGTTCACCCAGCAGGAGCGCTGGGAAGAGCAGGGCGGTTACTCGCCCTCGACGACCGCCGCCGTGATCGCGGGCCTGGTGGTGGCTGGTGACATCGCCGAGGCCGCAGGCGACGCGGTCTCGGCCGAGACCTACCGCAGGACCGCCGACGACTACTCCAGCAAGGTCGAGGCCCGCATGGTCACGACCAAGGGATCGTTCGGCGACGGCCACTACTACCTGCGCCTCAACAGCGACCAGGACGCCGACAACAAGAGCCCGGTCGAGGAGCGCAACGGCCAGGCCGCGGTCCCTGAGGACAAGATGCTGGATGCGGGCTTCCTGGAGCTGGTCCGCTACGGCGTGCGCCGCGCCGACGATCCGGCCATCGTCGCCAGCCTGCCCAAGATCGACGACGAGAGCCTCGAGGACCTCTACCGCGTCCGCTACAGCTTCACGTTCCCGGGTGAGAAGGGGACGTTCCCCGGCTACCGCCGCTACGGCGTCGACGGCTATGGCGAGGATACCAAGACCGGCGCCAACTATGGCGCCGACGGCCAGATGCGTCCGGGCCAGCGCGGCCGGGTGTGGCCGATCTTCACCGGCGAGCGCGGCCACTACGAACTGGCCCTGGCCGGCCTCTCGGGCAAGCCGGACGCGGCGGCGGTCAAGAAAATCCGCGACACCTATGTCCGCGCCATGGAGCTGTTCGCCAACGAAGGCCTGCTGATCCCCGAACAGGTCTGGGACGGCGTCGGCGCGGAAAGCGCTCACGGCTACACCCGCGGCGAGGGCACCGACAGCGCCACGCCGCTGGCCTGGAGCCATGCCGAGTACGTCAAGCTGCTGCGCTCGGTCAGCGATGGGCAGGTGTGGGACACCTATGCGCCAGTGAAGACCCGCTTCTCGCGCTAGGGTAACGGCTTTCGGCGCGCGGATTGTCGCAGTTCCGCGCGCTTATGGCCTAGTTAACGCGGGCTTTAGGATTCGGCCGCGATGACATGGTTAACAGCCATGCTCAGGGCCGGAGACCTTTGAAATGACAGCGTTCCGTCGGTTGACCATCGCCTGGAAATTGATCCTGGTGGCGGGTCTCGCGATCGGCTTCCTGCTCATCGCCGCGGCGGTGGCGGTGTCGTCGCACACCAGCGCGATCGTTTCGGGCCTCACCAACCGCTACGCCGGGGCCGTCGCCGACGACGCCATCCAGAGCGTCCAGGCCGATGTGGGCAAGGTGCAGTCGACGGTGCGCTCGATGGCCGTGTCGATCGGCGCGGCGCACGAGGCCGGCCTGCGCGACCGGGCCACGATCGTCCAGATGCTGAAGCCCAACGCCGAGTCCTCGGAGATGGTCCTGGGCAGCTGGTACATGGCCGAGCCGAACGCCTTCGACGGCAAGGACGCCGAGTTCGCTGGCAACACCGCCTCGGGCTCGAACAAGGCCGGCAACTTCTCGCCCTACTGGGTGCACGACGGCGGCAAGGTGATCTTCCAGCCGCTGGACCAGGGCAACGAGTACCAGGAGCCGTACTACGCCGTCCCCAAGCAGACGGGGAAGTCGACGGTCGTCGAGCCCTATTCCTATGACGTGGCCGGCAAGTCGGTGCTGATGACCTCGGTCGTCTATCCGGTGTTCTCGCACGGCCAGTTCATCGGTGCGGCCGGCCTGGACATGGCGCTCGACAGCGTCTCCAAGACCCTGGGCGAGCTGAAGCCGCTGGGCGGTGGTCGGGTGATGCTGCTGTCGCCGACGGGCAAGTGGATTTCCCATCCCGACGTCTCCAAGCGCACCCAGGCCTATGCCGACGTCGGCGCCGACGAGGTGAAGAGCGTCCTGGCCGGTGGCGCGGCCGTCGAGGTCAAGGGCGTGGTCGCCGACGGCGTGCCGATGGCCCGCATCATCCGCCCCGTGCCGATCCCGGCCCTGAACACCACCTGGGCCCTGGTCATGGACGTGCCGGTGGCCGCCATCACCGGCCCCGCCGACCGCCTGGCCAAGATCCTGTTCATCGGCGGCCTGGTGATCACCGCCGCCGTGCTGGCCGCGCTGTTCTTCGCCAGCGCCGCCCTGGTCAAGAAGCCGCTGACGGGCCTGACCCGCTCGGTCGATAAGCTGAGCGCCGGCCGCTACGACGAGGCCGTCCCCGGCATCGAGGGCGGCGACGAGATCGGCGCCATCGCCCGCGCCCTGGACGGCTTCCGCCACGACCTGGCCGACGGCCAGCGCCGCCGCAGCGAGCAGGAGGCCGAACGCGCCGTCGCCGAGGCCGCCCGCCTGCGCCACGAGCAGGAGGCGCAAGCCTTCGCCGCCGCCCAGGCCAAGGCCGTCAACACCCTGGGCGAGGGCATGGAGCGCCTGGTCGACGGCGACCTGATCTGGCGCATGCGCGAGGACGACTTCCAGGGCGACGCGGCCAAGATGCCGCGCGACTTCAACGCCGCTGTCGAGAGCTTGCAGGCGACCATGGCCGGCATCCTGACCGCCGCCCGTAGCATCCGCAGCGGCTGCGCCGAGATCAGCACCGCCGCCGATGACCTCTCGCAGCGCACCGAGCGTCAGGCCGCTGGCCTGGAGCAGACCGCCGCCGCCCTCGACCAGATCACCGCCACGGTGAAGCGCAGCTCGGAAGGCGCCGAGCGCGCGCGTCAGGTGACGATCAGCGCCAAGGCCGCCGCCGAACGCAGCGGCGTGGTGGTCAAGGAAGCCGTCGTGGCCATGAGCGGCATCGAGAAGTCCTCGCAGTCAATCACCCAGATCATCGGCGTCATCGACGAGATCGCCTTCCAGACCAACCTCCTGGCCCTCAACGCTGGCGTCGAAGCCGCACGCGCCGGTGAAGCCGGCCGAGGCTTTGCCGTCGTCGCCCAGGAAGTGCGGGCCCTGGCCCAGCGCTCGGCCGACGCCGCCAAGGAGATCAAGGGCCTGATCAGCGCCTCGACCGACCAGGTCGGTAAGGGCGTGCGCCTGGTCGGCGAGACCGGCGAGACCCTGGAGCAGATCCTGACCCAGGTGGCCGAGATCAACGAACTGGTCGGCGAGATCGCGTCCTCGTCCAAGGAACAGGCCGTGGGCCTGGCCGAGGTCAATGAGGCCGTGAACCAGATGGACCAGGTCACTCAGCAGAACGCCGCCATGGTCGAGCAGTCGACCGCCGCCAGCCACGCGCTGTCGAACGAGGCCGCCGAACTGGAGCGCCTGATCGGCCGCTTCCAGGTCGGCGCGGTGGTCCACGAGATGCCGGCCCGCGCCGAGCGTCGCCCGGCCGCGCCGGCCCAACGTCCCGCGGCCGCCCCGACCCGCGAAAGCTTCCGCCAGCGTTACGTCCAGGGCGCCAACGCCTTGAAGGTCGCGCCGAGCTCGCGTCCGGGGGAGTGGGAAGAGTTCTAGGGCGCGCGCTTAGCTTTCGCCTCGCGCGCCTCGGCCTCGCTCAGCCACCGGCCGTATTCCTGCAGGAAGGGCGAGTGGGGGTCGATGCGGCGCAGGATCTCGGGCATGGCGGCCAGGGCGCGCCGGTTGGGCGCGTTCAGGAAGATGATCACGCCCGCGCGTGACGGCTTGGCGATGTAGGCGACCGCCAGTTCCGACCAGTCGGCCCCGCCGTGCTCCAGGACCGTCTCGTCGCCGTAGCGCAGCACGTTGAAGCCGAGGCCGTAGCCCTGAACGTCGGGGCAGGGGACCGCCGGTCGGGCGGCGCAGTCGACGACCCTCTGGTCGCCCTTGTCGGTCTGCACCCGATCACGGTCGGCGGCCATTGCGGCGTCGTAGCCGTCGGCGTCGATGACCGAGCGCAGGAACCGCGCATAGTCCTCGACCGTGGTGACCATGTCGTCGGCGGCGGCGTAGCTGCCCTCGGGGCGACAGGCTCCTGATCCTTCCGGCCGACAGTAGTAGCCGTGGAAGACGCCGGCCTCGTCCACGGGGCGGGCGATGTCGGCCGTCTCGGCGCGGCGCACGACGATGCTGCTGTGGCGCATGCCGACGGGCTTGAACACGGTCTCGTCCACCAGGCTTGGGAAGGGCGTGGCCAGTTTCCGCTCGGCGTAGCGGGCGACATAGTCGAGCCCCTCGCCGGAATAGCCGTATCGCTCGCCGGGCGGGTTCTGGAAGGCGAGCTTGCCGCCTCGCAGGAAGAACCGCCAGTTGGGAAATCCCGTGGTGTGGTTGAGCGCCATGCGCGGCGTCAGGCGCGCCGCTCGGGCGTCACCGGCCAGGTCGGGATCGGTCCAGTACGGCGCCATGGGCTCGTCCAGCGACAGGCGGCCTTGGCCCGTGAGGCGCAGGATCGTTTCGGCCGTCACCGTCTTGGTGATGGAGGCCACGTTGTAGCGGGTCGAGGCCGTGGCCGGCGCGCCGGGCGACTGCTCGCCCGCATGGTGTTGCCAGACGAGGACGCCGTCGCGGATGACCCCCACGCCCGCGGTGATCACCCCATGGCGCCTGACGATGGCGTCGATCGCGCGGGCGTCCGCGATCGTCGGACGCTTGAGCCGTTGCGCCGCCTCGGCGCCGTGGCCGAGCAGCAGAAGGGGAACGGCGAGGCGTGCGATCGCGCCCATTCGCGTGAGGGGCAGGCGGCCGAGGTTCATGTAGGCTCCGTACGCGGGTCATCCAGGTCGTCGTCCTAGACGCGCGTCGGGCGAGGCGGAGGAATAACCCTTCAATCGACGTGAAGCCGGGTGAACCGACACGCTGACAGGTCAGACGGTGAGCTCGCGAAGACGCCGGGCGCCGGCCCGGCTGGTCATGATCTTCTCGCCATCCTCGAGGTGCAGCAGGAGGCGGGCGTTGCCGGCGGGCTCGGCGTGTTCGACCGCGCCCAGGCGGACGATGTGCGAGCGATGGGCCCGCACGAACTGGTCGGGCTGCAGGATCTCCTCGAACCGCGACAGCGAGGTGGTGGAGAGGATGCGACGCTGGCGCGTGACCACTTCGGAATAGCCGTCGGCTCCCGTGATCCGGATCAGGTCGGCGGCCAGGATCGGCACCACCTCCTTGTCGCAGCGCACCAGGAGGGAAGCGGGGGCCGCGGTCCTGGAGGACGCTTCGGGCTGGACCGCCGGCTGGAGCCGAAGGCTCTGGAGCTCGCGCAGCGTCGCGCGCCAGGCCGCGAAGAGCGCCAGCACCGCGTAGACGGTCACGCCCTGAAAGACCTGCCAGCTCAACGCGCCCTGGGCGAAGGGCGCGGCCGCCAGGCCTTGACGAGTCCAGTGCGGCGACAGGGCGTAGCCGGCCAGGGTGCAGAAGTACCATGCGGTGGCGAAGGCGGCGGCGAGCACGGGATGAAGCAGCAACGGTGGGCCTGCCGCGCGGCGGTGGCCCACGAGGCGCGTCACCAGGGGCAGGAAGACGAAGCCCGTGACGGCGGCCGCCAGGGTGTTGATGGCCGCGAAGGTGATCGACCGATCGAGAGGCTGCGCCAGGGTCGTGGCGAACGCGGCCAGATAGCCGAGGAACAGCAAGGCCAGGCCCGCGCCCAGGATCAGCCCGTCAGACGGTCCGTCGGACCGTTCGCGGCGACGGAAGACCTTGGCGAGGGGGCGGATCATGTCGCCAGGGTCACACCGGACGGCCAAGTTCGCAATGCCAGGATAGGCGGTCGGGCGCGCCGCGACCCCCTGGCGTCCGTCGCTGGCCGCGCTATATCCGCAGCATGGCCGAAGCGTTCAACGACATCACCCTCTCCGCCGACAAGGCGACCCGCTATGCTGAGGTCGCCGACGAGATCGCGTCCGTGCTGGACGGCGAGCCCAACGTCACCGCCCGCATGGCGACGGTGGCCTCGATGCTGGCCAACAGCTTCGACCACTATTTCTGGACCGGCTTCTACGTCGTCGATCCCACCAAGGAGCGCGAGCTGGTGGTCGGTCCGTACCAGGGCACGCTGGGCTGTCTGCGCATCGCCTACGGGCGCGGCGTGTGTGGCGCGGCGGCGGCGACCGGCGAGACCCAGCTTGTGCCAGATGTGCACTCATTCCCGGGACATATCGCCTGCGATAGCCGTTCCGAGAGCGAGATCGTCGTGCCGGTCTTCGGTCCCGACGGCCAGCTGATTGCGGTGTTCGACGTCGATTCCGACAAGCCCGCCTCGTTCGACGCCACCGACCAGCTGTGGCTGGAGAAGATCCTCAAGAAGACGTTTGCATAAATGGGTACAACCTTGTCGTGAGCCCGACATATGGCCCGCTGATTGCAGGCCTTGGTCCATCTTTCCCTAACCCGAGCCGGAGTAGGACAGGATGGACATGTTGGACGTCGAGACCCTTCACCCGAGCCTGCTGAGCGCCGAAGACGTGGTGCTGTGGCGGAGCCTGGCCGCCGATCAGGCGGGGTTCGGCAACCCCTTGCTGGGTCCCGATTTCGCCCAAGCCATTGGCGGCGTTCGCGAAGACGCCCGCGTGGCGGTGGTCCGCCGCGACGGCCAGACCCAGGGCTTCCTGGCCTATCACCGTCGCCCCGGCGGCCTGGCGCGGCCGATCGGTTCTCCGTTGTCGGACTATCACGGCCTGGTGGCGCGTCCCGATGCGGGACTTGATCTGGGACAGGTGCTGCGCGCCGCCGACGTCTCGGTGTTCCGCTACACCGGCCTGATCGATCCGAACGGCCTGTTCCCGGCCTCGCCGGAGAGCGACCGCACCGCCTACGCCATCGATCTGGCCGGCACGACCGCCGAGGCCTATCTCGAGGCCATCCGCGCGGCCAGCCCCAAGAAGATCAAGAACTATCGCCGCCTGGACAACAAGCTGGACCGCGAGGTCGGCCCGGTCCGCCTGGTCGCCGGCGACGTCTCGCGCGACGCCTTCAACCTGCTGATCGACTGGAAGCGCGCACAGCTGGAGCGCACCGGCGCCCACGACTTCCTGCGCGCCGACTGGACCCGCGAGCTGATGGCCGACCTGTTCGCCCGCCGCACGGGCGACTTCCGGGGCCTGATGATCAACCTCTATGCCGGCGACACGCTGATCGGCGGTCACTTCGGCGTCCGTCTGGGCGATGTCTATCACCCGTGGATCGCCTCGACCTCGCCCGAGCACGCCGCCTGGTCGCCGGGCCAGATCTTCTTCCTGCGGGCCATCGCGGCCATGCCGGAGCTGGGCCTGTCGCGCTACGACCTGGGTCCTGGCCACGACCACTACAAGCGGTCCTACGGCCTCAACACCACGACCATCGGCGAGGGCGCGGCCACGGCCGCCACGATCGGCGGGCGCATGGCGCTGTCGATCGAGACCGCCTGGACGATGGCCGGCGGCCATGGCGCGGGTCCGGTGGGGCGCCTGCGCCGCCGGATGGACGCCATCGCCAGCACCGAACTGTCCATGTCGGGCCGCGTGCGCGACTTCGTCGGGGCCGTGGCCTCGCGAGCGCATCGCCGCCAGGGGGACCATTTGGAGGCCTGATGGCGCGCGTGACGATCATGATCCCGACGCAGCGACGTCCCGACGGCCTGGCCGTCGCGGCGCGCTCGGTGTTCGGCCAGGCTGGCGTCGATTTCGGCGAACTGGAACTGGTGATCGTCGACAACGACCAGGTCCCGTCCGCCAAGCCGGTGGTCGATGAGCTGGCCAAGGCCGCGCCGTTCCCGGTGATCTACGTCAATGAGAAGCGCCCCGGCGTCGCGTTTGCGCGCAACGCCGGCATGGCCCGCGCCTCGGGCGACTTCATCGCCTTCCTGGACGACGACGAGGAGGCTCCGGCCGGCTGGCTGGCCGCGCTGCTGGCCGCCCAGGTCCGCTACGACGCTGACGCGGTGTTCGGGCCGGTGAAGACCCGCGCCCCGGACCACATCGTCGAGCACCGCGACTATCTTGAGCGCTTCTTCTCGCGGGAAGGCCCCGCTGAAGCGGGAGTCCTGGACCACTACTACGGCTGCGGCGACAGCCTGATCCGCCGTTCCGCCCTGCCGGACCCCGTCTCGCCGTTCGCGGTCGAGCGCAACCATATCGGCGGCGAGGACGACATGCTGTTCGGCCACATGCAGGTGGCCGGCGCGCGCTTCGCCTGGGAGCCGGCGGCCTGGGTCTGGGAAGAGCCCGTGCCCAGCCGCATGACCCTGGCCTATACGATCCCCCGCGCCTTCGCCTACGGCCAGGGCCCTACCTCGCACTGCGCCGCGGCCATCCCGCGCGACAATCTCGGCGTCGCCCGCTGGATGGTCATTGGCCTGGGCCAAGCCGCCGTCTTCGGCGTGGTGGCCGGCTTCAAGTGGCTGACCCGCGCCAAGGACCGCGCCGAATGGCTGGACCGCGCCGCGCGGGGCCTGGGCAAGACCTTCTGGTGGGGCCCCTTCAAGATCCATTTCTACGGGAGGACCGCGACATGAGCGTGATCACCGACTGGACCGCGGACAAGGCCAAGGCCTTCGGCCGCGAGAACCTGATGTTCAAGCATGCCCTGCACGAGCGTCCGATGTTCGACGACGAGGGTCTGGCGCGCCTGCTGGACCAGTATCCGCGCGACAAGCTGGGCGTCTTCACCATGGGCGAGGACCCCAAGGCCTGGACCACCTGGCGCAAGGGCTCGCCCGGCAATCTGACCGGCGACCAGCTGCTGGAAGGCGCCAAGAGCGGCCGCATCTGGCTGAACCTGCGCCAGACCAACGACCACGTGCCGGAATACGCCGCCCTCAGCGACGAGATCTTCGCCGACAAGGAGGCTCACGTCCCGGGCCTGAAGACCTTCAAGCGCGACGTCGGCATGCTGATCTCCAGCGCCAACGCCCAGGTCTTCTATCACCTCGACGTGCCGCTGGTGTCGCTGTGGCAGATCCGCGGCGAGAAGAAGGTGTGGGTCTATCCGGTGGCCGATCCTTACGTCGGCGACCTGGCCCTGGAGAAGATCGTGCTGCGCGAGACCGCCGAGCAGTTCGCCTTCGAGCCCGAATGGGACAAGGGCGCGCAGGAGGTGACGCTCACCCCCGGCAACATGGTGACCTGGAAGCAGAACGCCCCGCACCGGATCGAGAACGGCCCGATGCTGAACGTCTCGATCTCGATCGAATTCATGACCCCGCCGGCCCTGATGCGGGCCAATGTCATCTACGCCAACGGCGTGCTGCGCCGGCGCATGGGCATGAACCCGCGTGTGCAGGACGGCTTTGGCCCGACCGCGCTCGGCAAGCTGGCCGTGGCGCGCGGGGCCAAGGCCCTGGGCCTGCAGACGCCGCACGTGCGCCACCTGCCGGTCACCTTCGGCCTGGATGCCGCGCGACCCGGCGTTTTGGTCGAGGGACCGCGCGCCTAGCGCTTGCCCGTCGCGGCGCTTTGGCCCACGACTAGGCCGATGAGTCAGGCGGTTACGATTGAACTGGGGGAGGGCGCCGAGCACGACGCCCGGGCCCTGCGCGACGCGTTCGGGTGCTTCACGACCGGGGTGACGGTGATCACCACCGTCTGCGAGGACGGGCGCAAGGTCGGGCTGACCGCCAATTCCTTCACCTCGGTGTCGCTGGACCCGCCGCTGGCCCTGGTCTGCGTCGACCTGAAGTCGTCCAGCCTGTCGTCGCTGGACGCCGCCGGCCGCTGGGCGGTCAATGTGCTGCACGCCGAGCACCAGGCCCTGGCCCGCCAGTTCGTGCAGAAGAACACCGACCGCTTCGCCGGCATCGAGACCGAGACCTGGAAGACCGGCGTGCCGATCCTGCCCAACTGCATGGCCAATTTCGAGTGCGAGACGCACCACGTCTTCGACGCCGGCGACCACCGGATCTATGTCGGGCGGGTGGTCAAGTTGCGCTACGACCCGGACCACGAGCCGCTGGTCTATCTGCAGGGCAGGTTCCGCCGCGTCCATGTGGATGCGGAGTAGGATTTCGCGCGATACGGCGCGAACCTTGGATGCTATTGACGCCAAAAAACAGCGTTAGGGAGCGCATCATGCGAGACATCGCCCATTTCGTGAACGGTCAGACCCTGACCGGGACCTCCGGCCGCTTCGGCGACGTCTTCAATCCCAACACCGGCGAGGTCCAGGCCCGCGTCCAGTTCGCCAGCGACGCGGAGATGGACGCCGCCGTCCAGGCCGCCGCCAAGGCGCAGATCGGCTGGGCCGCCACCAATCCGCAGCGCCGCGCCCGGGTGATGTTCGAGTTCAAGCGCCTGATCGAGCGCGACATGAACAGCCTGGCCGAGATCCTGTCGTCCGAGCACGGCAAGGTCATCGCCGATAGCAAAGGCGACATCCAGCGGGGCCTGGAAGTCATCGAGTTCGCCTGCGGCATCCCCCACATCCTGAAGGGTGAGTACACGGAAGGCGCCGGTCCCGGCATCGACGTCTATTCGATGCGCCAGCCGCTGGGCGTGTGCGCGGGCATCACGCCGTTCAACTTCCCGGCCATGATCCCGATGTGGATGTTCGGCATCAGCATCGCCGTCGGCAACAGCTTCATCCTCAAGCCGTCGGAGAAGGACCCGACCGTGCCGGTCAAGCTGGCCGAGCTGATGATGGAAGCCGGCGCACCGGCCGGGGTGCTGAACGTCGTCCACGGCGATAAGAGCGCCGTCGACGCCATCCTGACCCACCCGCTGATCCGCGCGGTCAGCTTCGTCGGCAGCAGCGACATCGCCCACTATGTCTACCAGACCGGGACGGCGCACGGGAAACGCGTCCAGGCCATGGGCGGCGCCAAGAACCACGGCATCGTCCTGCCCGACGCCGACATGGACCAGGTGGTGAAGGACCTCTCCGGCGCGGCCTTCGGCTCGGCCGGCGAGCGCTGCATGGCCCTGCCGGTGGTGGTGCCGGTCGGCAAGAACACTGCCGACGAACTGCGCGAGCGCATGGTCGCCGAGATCGCGTCCTTGAAGGTCGGCGTCTCCACCGATCTGGACGCCCACTACGGCCCGGTGGTCAGCGCCGCGCATCGCGACAAGATCGCCGACTACATCCGCATCGGCCAGGAAGAGGGCGCCGAGCTGGTCGTCGACGGCCGCGACTTCCAGCTGCAGGGCTTCGAGAAGGGCTTCTTCATCGGCCCGTCGCTGTTCGACGGCGTCAAGAAGGGCATGAAGACCTACCAGGAGGAGATTTTCGGCCCGGTGCTGCAGATCGTTCGCGCCGAGAGCTTCGAGGAGGCCGTGGCCCTGCCGTCCGAGCACCAGTACGGCAACGGCGTCGCCATCTTCACCCGCAACGGCCGCGCGGCCCGCGAGTTCGCCGCCAGCGTCAATGTCGGCATGGTCGGCATCAACGTGCCGATCCCGGTGCCGGTGGCCTATCACACCTTCGGCGGCTGGAAGCGCTCGGCCTTTGGCGACACCAACCAGCACGGCGTCGAGGGCGTGAAGTTCTACACCAAGGTCAAGACGGTGACGGCGCGCTGGCCGGAAGGCGAGGTGGGTGACTCGAGCTTCGTCATCCCGACGATGAAATAGGCCTTCAGGGGGCGGTGATGAGCATGCTGGTTCGACGATCCTTCCTGTCCATCGCCGCCGCCGGGCTCCTGGCCCCGGCCGCCTTGGCGCAGACCAAGACGGAATGGGCCGCCATCGGCCAATACGGCGACAAGGCCGCGCCGTTCACCGTCTTCGAGAAGGACGGCGCGCTGCACATCGACGGCGAGGGCTTCAAGTCCGCGCGGCTGACGGCGTCGGGCAGTGGTCGCTACGCCATCGCGGGCGGCGGCGAGCTGACGCTGGAGAAAGGCGCGGTGCGCTTGAACGGCAAGGCCCTGACCTTCCACGACTTCGGAGCCGAGACGCGCGAGCGCATCCACAAGGCCGTCCGCGCCGATCCGGTCGCCCTTCGCAAGCGGGCGCTGGCTGCCACGCCGCCGGTCGAGAAGGGCGAGCACCTGCCGTCCGACCTCGTCGACGTGACGACCATCGACCCGGGCATCAAGCTCGACATCTGGTACGCCACGCCGGACAACTTCATGGGCATCCCGCTCTACGAGAAGCCGGCGGCCTACATGCAGCGCCGGGCCGCGCAGGCCTTGGGCCGGATCCACAAGGCGCTGGCCGCCAAGGGCTATGGCCTGCTGATCCACGACGCCTATCGGCCCTGGTACGTGACCTGGATGTTCTGGGACGCCACCCCGCCCGAGGACCACGTCTTCGTCGCCGACCCGTCAGAGGGCTCCCGCCACAACCGCGGCTGCGCGGTGGACCTGACGCTGTACGATCTGAAGACCGGCAAGGCCGTCGAGATGCCTGGCCGCTACGACGAGTTCTCGACCCGGTCCTACGCCGACTTCGTGGGCGGCACGAGCGCCCAGCGAGCCCGGCGTCTGGTGCTGCGCCAGGCGATGGAGGCCGAGGGCTTCACCGTCTATCCGGAAGAGTGGTGGCACTTCGACTTCAACGACTACCGCCGCTATCCGATCGGGACGAAGACGTTCACGGAGCTGGCGGGCTAGGTCAGCCGCCGCGGGGATAGAGGATGATCTGGGTGCAGCGGAACGCGGCCATGAGCTTGCCGGTCGCTTCGCTGGTCACCTCGGCGTCCCAGACCTGCGTCGTCCGTCCGCCATGCAGCAGCTTCGCCCGGCACAGCGCCGCGCCGTCGCGGATCGTGCCGACGAAGTTGCACTTCACCTCGGCGGTGGTGAAGCCGCTGGCGCCGTCCGGCCAGACGGTGGAGACGCCATAGGCGCAGAGGATGTCGGCGACGGACAGCAGCGCGCCGGCCAGCAGATAGCCCGTATGGGCGATCAGCTCGCCCCGCACCGGCAGTCGTCCTTCGACCAGGCCGTCCTGCACGTTGGTGATCTCCAGGCCCAGCCAGCCGGGCAACTTGCCGTCATTGGCCCTGTTGAGGGCCTCCACGCTCGTGGTGTTGGACGTCGTGACCATGACGGGGTTCCCCTTGGCGTCGCCTCTCTAGGCGGAGGCGATCGGAGGGGCAGCCTAGCAGTCGGGACCTAGCCGAGCCATCAGCGCAGTGCGCCCTTCGACAGGCTCAGTGTGAGGTTTCTACTGAAACGCTGCGAGTAGAGTAGCCCTCACCCTGAGCCTGTCGAAGGGCGAGGGCGGCCGCTCCGCGCCAGGTCTGGAAGCGCGTCCCAATCACCCCGGATAACAGCTTTCTTCTTGGCGCGGCTCCAGCCCTTGAGCTGGCGTTCGAATGCGATGGCGTCGGTGATGAACTGGAAATCGCCGGCCCAGACCATTTCCACGGGCCGACGTTTGTACGTGAAGGCCTTCGGGTCGAGACCGGCATTGTGCTCGGATACGCGGACGGCGGGGTCCGATCCGCGATGTGACCCGACGTAGTACAAGCCGTCGGAGCACCGGAGGATGTAAACCCAGGCTGATTGAACGTCATACATCGCGATGCCTTCCAGTGTCGGCGCACGCCGAAACCTCGCCCTTCGACAGGCTCAGGGTGAGGTTTCTACTGATGCGCCGCGCCATAGCGGCCTCACAAGGTTCAGCGTCGTAAGCGCATCCCGCGTCGCCGCGCCGAACTTGGTGTTGTCGAAGACGCACCAGGTCTCCGGTTCCTCGACCAACCGCTTAGCCAGGGCATCCAGCGCCTCAGCCGCATAGGCGCTCTCGTAGATCACCGGCGAGCCGTGCCAGCGGCGGTAGACGAAACCGCGCCAGCCGCCAGGATCCGCCGCCTGCGGGACCACAGCCGGATCGGCCGCGACCCTCGCGACCTGGAAGTCGGTCAGCACCTGCTCCGCCGCTTCGGCGAACCAAGTCGCATGACGTGGCTCCAGCACGGTCGGCGCGTCGGTCCGCTCGCGCCAAGTCTTCAGGAACGCTCCAACCACTCCCGCTTCAAACCGCAGGCTCGGCGGCAGTTGCACCAGCAGCGGCCCGCGCTTGCCGCCCAGGCCGCCTATCTCGTCGAGGAACCGCGCCAGCAGGTCCTCGATCCCGACCAGCCGCCGCTCGTGGGTGATCGTCCTCGGGACCTTCACCGCGAACCGGAACCCCTCCGGTGTCGTCGCGGCCCAGCGCTCGTAGGTCTTCCGCTGATGCGGCCGATAGAACGAGCTGTTGATCTCCACGCAATCGAACCGCGCCGCGTATCGCTCCAGCCCTGTGCCCTCGACGGGGAAATCCAGGTCGCGCGGAAAGCTCCAGCCGGCCGTGCCGATGCGGATGGTCATGCGGGATCAGCGCGCGAGGCGCCGCTCGGGTTCAGCCGCGCGGCTTCCACGCCAGCACGTCGGCGCTGCGGCCGACGCCGGCCTTGGCGCACATCGACTTCACCGGACACGCCCCGCACTTCGGACCCTCGTGCGGACACAGCATCTGGCCCAGGCCGCGCTTCAACAGCCAGTGCAGCTCGAACAGATCATCCGCCGTCCAGGCGTCCGGCGAGAGGCCCATCAGCGTGTGATAGGTGTGGGTGGTGTCGCCCGAGCCGACGAGGCCGATCCGCTTGGCGACGCGATCCACGTGGGTGTCCACGACCAGCGACCGCATCCCTAGGTCGCTGAAGTTCAGCACGCAGGCGGCGACCTTGACCCCGACGCCGGGCAGGGCCTGCAGCTCCCAGCGGGCCTGATCGACCTCAAGACCCTTCAGGTGGCTCAGCGACAGCCAGCCGACCTTGGCCTCGATCATCTTCAGGGCGGTGGTCAGGTGACGGGCCTTGTCGCCCGGGAAGGTGACGTCGTCGATGATCCGGGCCACGGCGGCCACGGGCGCGCGGGCCAGGTCCTCCCAGCACTTGAACTCGGCCCGCAGGCGCAGGAACGCCGCCCACGAGACGGCGTCCTGGGTGCGGCCGCTGATCGACGACTTCACCAGCTGCGAGATCGGATCCATCCGCGCCACGGGCCGCTGCGGACCGAACTCGCAGAGCAGGGCGTCACGCACGCTTTCCAGCGGCGACCGCGCCAGGCCTAGGGACAGCTGCATGGGACCTCGCCGCGCAAGAACATAATGAGAACATATGCGCGACGAACGATGTTGTCCACAGGCGTTTGCCAGAGGCGGATCAGCGGCGGTAGCGACCCCACAGCGCCGTCACGCGCCGGCGCAGGCGCTGGAAGGCGACGCGCACGGGCGTCGGGGCTGGGTGCGGCGCGGGGCGCTCCTCCGGCAGCTCGACGCCGGCGAAGCGGGCGATCAGGTCGCGCAGCTCGGGCTCCTGGACGGCGAGGGCGGCCTCGACCGGGGTCATCCACTCCAGGGTGCGCTGGCCCTTCTCCGGCCAGGCCTCGCGGCAGCCGGTGACGTGCAGCGGATAGACGTCGACCTTGACCAGCCGCGCCGCGCCGCTCTTCAGCTTCTTGAGGTATTCGTACTCGCCGACCGACTGCGGGGAGATCACCCCGTCCAGCCCGGCTTCCTCATAGGCTTCCTGGGCGGCGGCGGCGTCGTCGGTCTTGCCCTTCATGGGCCAGCCCTTGGGGATCACCCAGCGGCGGGTTTCGCGCGACGAGACCAGCAGGATGCGCAGGGCTTCGCCCTCGCCCCGCCAGGGCAAGGCGGCGACCTGACGGCGCTTGCCGCCGCCGCCCGCCTTAGCCGTTCCCGTCTTGCCGACCACCCTTGCCACGTCACCCCAATCTCAAGTCCAGAACCCAGCCCGCAGGATAGTGGCTGCTTCCCCCTGAGTCGTCGCGTTGAACGTCGGTGCGACAACTCGCGCGCGCTCCGCGTGCGGAGTCGCGCCGGGATGAATATCGTCTGTGAACGGATCGACTCCCGGGGGCGAGCTGAAGACCACGCGAGGGCGCGGGTGTCAAATTCGTTTGCGGATTTTCACCGAACGGGGATCGCGCTCGTCCGCTGAGGAATGGGGCGCCAGCGCATCCTCGGCTTGCCGATCGGCGATCAACTGGCTTAAGCCCGGAGGGTATTCCTCAAGCGAGCGCCTCCATGTCCCAGGTCACCGTCGTCGATCACCCGCTCGTCCAGCACAAGCTGACCAAGATGCGGGACAAGCAGACCTCGACGAAGACCTTCCGGGCGCTGATGCGCGAGGTCGCGACCCTGATCTGCTACGAGATCACCCGCGACCTGCCGATGGACCCGGTGCAGATCGAGACCCCGGTCGCCCCGACCACGGCCTATGAGATCGCCGGCAAGAAGCTGGTCTTCGCCCCGATCCTGCGCGCGGGTCTGGGCATGTGCGAGGGCATGCTGGACCTGGTGCCGTCGGCGCGCGTGGCCCATATCGGCCTCTATCGCGACCACGATACGCTGGAGGCGGTCGAGTACTACTTCAAGGCGCCGGAAGACATCGCCGGCCGCCTGGTCATCGTCGTCGACCCGATGCTGGCCACCGGCCACTCGGCGATCGCGGCGATCACCCGTCTGAAGGAGAAGGGCGTCACCAACCTGCGCTTCGTCTGCCTGCTGGCGGCCCAGCCGGGCGTCGATGCGCTGCGCGAAGCCCATCCCGACGTGCCGATCTGGACGGCGGCCGTGGACGCGACGCTAAACGAGCACGGCTACATCGTCCCGGGCCTGGGCGACGCGGGCGATCGGACCTTCGGCACGCGCTGACCTTGATTGCCACATGGAATGACGCCATATTCGTCAGTCTGAGTGGCAGTGAAAGGCATCGACATGGGCCTGGCCAAATATGCCGACGACGGCTTCTTCGCCCCGCGCAAGATCGCCGACGCCTTCCACACGACCAGTGAGGAAGTGGCGCGCACGGCGGGGCTGGGCCGGGACGCGGTCCAGCGCCGGGAGCGCTCGCGCTCGCCCAAGACCCAGCGCCGCCTGCGCGAGATGGTCGAGGTGATCAACAAGGTCGAGCCACGCTATGGCTCCGAACTGATCGCCTACGCCTGGTATCGCTCCGAGCCGCTGACGGGCTTCTCGGGCCAGACGGCGATGCAGCTGGTCCGCGACGGGCGCGTCGACGAGGTGCTGGACTATATCGACGCCGTCGACGCCGGCGTCCACGCCTGACCGGATGTACCGCGGGCTGCTCTATCGCGCCTTGAACCCGGTCTATGCCCGCGAGCCTTTGTCCGGCCGCGGGGCGCAGCTCCATGGCGGCCGGTTCAACGCCAAGGGGACCCCGGCGCTCTACGCTTCCCTGACTGTCATGACGGCGCTGCGCGAGGCCAACCAGGTCGGGTCGCTGCAGCCCACGACCCTGGTGTCCTACGACGCCGAGATCGAGCGGGTGTTCGATACGCGCGACGCAGCCGCCCTGTCCGCCCAGGACATGGACGCCGACGCCCTGGCCGACAGCGGCTGGCGCGACCAGATGAGGACGCTGGGCGAGGCGCCGACCCAGGCCTTCGCGCGACGCCTCGCCGAGGCCGGCTATCAGGGCCTGCTGGTCCGGAGTTTCGCGCGCGGGGCCAAGGCGGATGACCTCAACCTCGTCCTGTTGGCCTGGGGCGAGGGGCCGCCCTCGCGCCTGACCCTGATCGATGACGAGAAGCGGCTGGCCTAGTTCGGCAGCGCCTTGACGAACGCCTTCACCACGGTGGCGGAGTTGTCCGAGGCCAGGGCCATGAAGGTTCCCATCTCGTTGGCGCCGGCGCCGCCGCCAGCCAGGTCCGACAGGCTGCGGAAGGCGATGAACGGGGTGGCGTTGACCAGGGCGACGTGGGCGACGGCGGCGCTTTCCATGTCCACGACGCGGGCCTCGAACGTGGCGCGCAGATATTTGCGGTAGCCGGCGTTGTCGAGGAACACCGGGGCCGAGACGCCATTGCCGCCGACCACCACCTTAGGCGGATGGACCAGGCACTTGTCCGTGACGCAGCGCTGCAAGGCGACCTCGGCGGCGACCTTGCGGGCGGTGGCCAGCAGGGCCGGATCGGCCGGGAACCAGACGCGGGCCGGGGCGCCCAGGGCGTCGCCGGGCAGGACGATCCCGCGCGGATAGATCATGCCGTAGCTGGCCAGGTCGCTGTTGCGGATGAACGACTGGACCTCGAAGCCCTTGTCGGTCTCGCGGGCGAAGGCGCTTTCCAGGTTCTGGGCCCACTGGTCGGCGACCACGACGTCGCCGATGTCCAGGCCCTCGTCGACGCCGCCGGCGATGCCGGAGAAGACGATGCGGGTGATGTTGAAGCGGTCCAGCGCCATCTGGGTGGTCATGGCCGCGTTGACCATCGACACGCCGCTGAGGAACACCACCACCGGCTTGCCCTCCAGCTTGCCGGTCATGAAGCGGACGCCATGGACGTCGAAGGCCTTCTGCTCGCTGGTCGCGGCGTTCAGCGCGCCGATCTCGGGCGGGAAGGCCGATATCACCGCCACGCGCGGGGTGTCGTCCAGGCGCTGGGCGAGGGCCGGTGAGACGACAAGGAACAGGCAGGCCAGGACGAGGGCAGGCAGGCGCATGGCGACTCCGAGGCGGGACTGGACGTGCTTAACGGTCAAGGCTTCCGGATGCATCCAAAACCGCGTAGGCGGTGACCTCGATGTCCAGACGCGTTCCCTTGATCTACGTGGCCGACGACGACGAGCCGACGCTCGAGCTGGTCGAGGCGTTCCTGGCCCGCGAGGGGCTGGAGGTGGTGGGTTTCCCGGCCGCCGACCGGCTGATCGCGGCGATCCCCGCGCGCCGACCTGACGCCATCCTGCTGGACGTGCGCATCCCCGGCCAGAGCGGCCTCGACGCCCTGAAGGCGCTGAAGGAATCGGAAAGCGCCGACATCCCGGTGCTGATGCTGACCGGTGACGGACGCCTGGACCGCATCGTCCAGGCCATGCAGCTGGGCGCCAAGGGCTATGTGATGAAGCCGTTCGACGGACCCAAGCTGGTCGCCGAAGTGCTGGCGCTGTTCAAGGCGCTCTAGCCGATCAGGCTCTTGAGCCAGGCGATGACCTCGCCGCACCAGGCCAGGAAATTCTCGAACGCGCTGACCGGCTTGGGCGGAGGCGGCGGCTTGATCTCGACAGGCACGAACCAGCTGGGCGCGGCCGGCGGGGCGCAGTTCATGCGCATGCCGACGCCCTTGAGGTAGCCGCGTCGCACGCCGCCGGACTGGATCGCCTTGGCGATGGCCTTGTCGTGCTTGGCCGCCCCGGTCAGGCGGCGGATCCAACCTCGGAACGGCAGCAGGTCGTGGGTGGTGTCGCGCACCCCGGCGACGCCGGCGCTGTAGGCCGTGTCGGCGACCTTCTTGCCGCGCGAGCGGTTGTCGGGCGGCGGGGCCTCGTCGAGGTCCGGACCCAGGGCCGCGTCCAGCCGTCCGACCTCGGCGGCGATCGGCTCGCAGCGGGTCAGGCCGGTCAGGTCGTAGGGATCGGTGACGGCGCGGGCCAGGACCGGCGGTATCGACTTCTGCTTGAGGTTCAGGTCCTCCAGCGGCGCGGTGGCGGCGTCGCGGAAGGTGTCGTGCTGTTGCAGCGTGCCCTGGTCGGTCTTGGCCAGGGCCGGGCCGGCCAGGGCCAGCATCACGAGGGCGGGGAGGGCGCGGATCACGGTCGCTTCACCACCTGGCCGCCCTTCATGACGAAGACGACGTCCTTGGTCGCCTCGATCGTCTGGGTCGGGTCGCCCTGCACCGCGACGATGTCGGCCAGGTAGCCAGGCTTCAGCTGGCCCAGGTCATTGGCGCGGCCCAGCACCTTGGCGTCGACCGCCGTGGCGGCCAGCAGGGCCTGGGCCGGCGTCATGCCTTCCTTGACCAACCAGACGATCTCTCGGGCGTTGTCGCCGTGCTTGAAGACGCCGACGTCGCTGCCCATGCCGATGGTGACGCCGTTCTTCACGGCCAGCTTGAAGGCGCGCTCGGCATTGACCATCGCGGCCGTCGGCGGGGTCTTGCCGGCGACATAGCCGCCGAAATAGGTCGAGGTGCTCTCGACCGCCGTCAGGGTCGGGAAGAACACCACGCCCTTCTCGGCCATCAGCTTGAAGGTCGCGTCGCTGCCGCCATAGCCGTGCTCGATGGTGTCGACGCCGGCCACGACCGCCCTGCGCATGCCTTCGTCGCTGGAGGCGTGGGCCGAGACCGGGCGGCCGCTGGAATGGGCCGCGTCGACCAGGGCCTTCAGCTCCTCGATCGAGAAGGTCGGCTGGGTCGAGCCGTCGGGACCGATGCGGTAGTCGGCATAGACCTTGATCCAGTCCGCCCCGGCGCCGGCCTGTTCGCGCACGGCCTTGACCACCTCGGGCACGCCGCTGGCTTCCTGGGCGCCCTGAGGCAGGTCGGCCTCGGGATTGTAGTTCTTGCGGGCCGGACCGTACGAGCCAGTCGCTACGATGGCCTTGGTCGCCACGAACAGGCGCGGGCCGAGGATCAGGCCGTCATTGATCGCCTTGCGCAGCGGCACGTCGGCCGCGCCGACGCCCTCGGTGCCCAGGTCGCGCAGGGTGGTGAAGCCGGCTTCCAGCGTCGCCTTGGCCTGCACCGCCGCCCGCAGCGTGCGGTAGGTCGGCGTCTCCTTCAGCACCTGATCGTCCCACAGGGTCTCGTTGTAGGGATGCAGGAAGAGGTGGCTGTGCAGGTCCATCAGGCCCGGGATCACCGTCGCACCGGGCAGGTCGACAACCTCGGCCCCCGTCGCATCGATCTGAGCGGCTGGACCGACAGCGGCGATCTTGCCGTCCTTGACCAGCACGGCCCAGCCCTCGTGCGGCGGGCCGGCGTTCTCGGCGGTCCAGACCCGGGCGGGCTTCAGCAGCACGGGCTGAGCGGCGGCCGCGAGGCCGGGCGCGAGGATCAGGGCGAGGGCGGTGAGCAGGCGGCGCATGAGGTGACTCGCGTTGAACGCCGTGCAGCTAAGCCGAAATCGTCTCAGGCGCCAAAGCGCAGATGGATCAGCGGGTAGGGCCGGCCCTGGCCGTCGGTCGCCGACCAGCCGATGCGCTCGAAGCCCATATGCTCGTAGAAGCCCACGGCCTGGGTGTTCTGCTCGTTGACGTCGGTGGTCAGGGTCGGGTGAACGGCCAGGGCGTAGTCGATCATCATCGCGCCGACGCCGGCGCCGCGATGCTCCGGATCGATGAACAGCGCTTCCATATGGCCGTTGTCGATCAGCATGAAGCCCAGCGGCCGGTCGCGGTCGTCGACGGCGAGGGTCATCGACGCGTAGGGCAGGAAGCCCTCGACCTCGTGGCCGATCGCGGCGCGGTCCTCTAACGTCAGAAAGTCATGGGTGGCGTCGACGGCGGCGGCCCAGATCGCGACGACGCGAGGGCCGTCTTCCGGACGCGAAGGGCGGAGCTTGATCATGGGCGGTGACCTAGCCCGACGCCGCCGCCCGCGCCAGTCGGCCGGTTATCGCGGGGCGCCCCTGATAAACGTGACCATGGCTCCCTATATAGGGATCAGTCGCCGTCGGGAGCGAACCGCGTCGCGGTCAACGCTTGGGCTTGGCGACACTTGAGATTTCCCAAATGGACTGGCTTTTCCAGCTTTCTGTCGCCTGCGTTCTCGCGGCGGCGCTGATGCTTCCCGTTTTCCGTCTCTTCATTCCCACGCCGAGCCAATCGCGGGCGGCCTATCGCCGCGCCAAGGTGGTGCGATAAAGCTCTATTCGGGCATCGCCTTCGCCGTTCGAAGACTGAGACACTGATGACAAAAGGGCCGGCGCTGAGCGCCGGCCCTTTTTCATTGCGCCAGTCGAGCCGGCCTAGATCTCTTGATTGTACTTGCCGACCCGGTCGCCCAGGCGGGGTTTCACTTCCTGGCGGAAGAGGGCGCGCATGTCGTCTTCGGACTGGGTGCTCTCGACCACCACCACCACCTCGGGCTTGTTCGACGAGGCGCGGACCAGCACCCAAGAGCCGTCTTCCAGGTGGACGCGCACGCCGTTGACGGTGATCACCTCGGTGATCCTGCGGCCCAGGATCGAACCGCCGGCGGCGAACAGGTCCTGGTATTCCTTCACCACGTCATCGACGACGCCGTACTTCACCTCGTCGCCGCACTTGGGGCTCATGGTCAGCGAGGTGAAGGCCACCGGCAGGGCCTTGCGCATGTCCGACAGCTTCACGCCCGGATTGCGGTCCAGCATGGACAGGATGGCGGCGGCGGCGGTCAGGCCGCAGTCGTAGCCGTAGCCCAGGTCGCCGTTCATGAAGAAGTGGCCGCTCTTCTCGAAGCCGGCCAGGGCGCCCAGCTCGGCGCTCTTGCGCTTGATGTAGCTGTGGCCGGTCTTCCAGTAGACGACCTTGCAGCCGTACTGCTGGAGGATCGGGTCGGTAGCGTAGAGGCCGGTGGACTTCACATCGACCACGAAGGTCGCGCCGGGGTTCAACGGCGCCAGGTCGCGGGCCAGCATCAGGCCGATCTTGTCGGCGAAGATCTCCTCGCCCTCGTCATCGACCACGCCGCAGCGGTCGCCGTCGCCGTCGAAGCCGAACGCCAGGTCGGCGCCGGTCTCACGCACAGTCGCGGCCATCGCGTGCAGCATCTCGGCGTCTTCGGGGTTGGGATTGTACTTCGGGAAGGTGAAGTCCAGATCGGTGTCCATCGGCACGACCTCGGTCACGCCCATCTTCTGCAGGGCCTCGACCACGAAGGCGCCGGCCGTGCCGTTGCCGCAGGCGGCCACGACCTTCAAGGGACGGGTGATGCTGGCGCGCTTGGCGACGTCGTCGATATAGCGCTGGGCCTCGCCCTGGACGCGGATCAGCTTGCCGCCGTCGCGCTCGACGAACTGCGCGCCCAGCACGATCGCCTTCAGGCGGCTCATCTCGTCGGGGCCGAAGGTCAGGGGCTTCTGGGCGCCCATCTTCACGCCGGTCCAGCCGTTCTCGTTGTGGCTGGCGGTGACCATGGCCACGCAGGGGATGTCGAGGTCGAACTGGGCGAAATAGGCGGTGGGCGACAGCGCCAGGCCGATGTCGTGCACCTCGCAGCCGGCGCTGATCAGGCCCAGGATCAGGGCGTTCTTGATCGAGGTCGAATACGAGCGGAAGTCGTGGCCGACCACGATCTTCGACTGGCCCAGCTCGTGGATATAGGTGCCCAGGCCCAGACCCAGCGCCTGGACGCCCAGCAGGTTGATCTCGGGTCCGAACAGCCAGCGCGCGTCGTATTCGCGGAAGCCGGTCGCCTTGACCAGCGGCTCGTTTTCATAGGCGGCGGTATTGGCGACCAGATCGGCGCGCGGCGCGGAGAACATCGGAAGCTCGCTTTGACTCTGTAGGCTCTAGATCACGCCGGCGCGGAGCAGGTCGTGGACATGCAGCACGCCGACGGGGCGTCCGTCGTCGACCACGAACAGCACGGTGATCCGGCGCTCGTTCATGATCTTCAGGGCTTCGGCCGCCAGGGCTCCAGGAGCAATGGTCAGCGGGCCCAGGGTCATGACCTGGCCGGCGCTGTGCTGCAGAAGACCGTCCATGTGCCGGCGCAGGTCGCCGTCGGTGATCAGGCCGATCAGCACGCCGGTCCCGTCGACCACGCCGACCGCGCCGAAGCGCTTTTCGCTCATCACCAGCAGGGCGTCCGGCATCGACGCGTCCAGATCGATCAGCGGCAGCTCGTCGCCGCCGTGCATCAGGTCGGCGACCGTGCGCAGCATGGCGCCCAGCTTGCCGCCCGGGTGGAAGACGCGGAAGTCGCTGGCCGTGAAGCCGCGCCGCTCCAGCAGCGCCACGGCGATGGCGTCGCCCAGGGCGATCTGCAGGGTCGTCGACGTGGTCGGCGCATTGACCTCGGCCGTGGCTTCCGGCGCGTCGGGCAGCAGCAGCAGGATGTCGGCGGCCTGGCCCAGCGGGCTGTCGGCCACGGCGGTCATGGCGACCAGCGGGATCGAGAAGCGCTTGGCGTAGGCCAGGGTGTCAGAGAGCTCGCGTCCCGCGCCCGACTTCGACAGGGCCAGGATGACGTCGTCGGGCCCGATCATGCCGAGGTCGCCGTGCGAGGCTTCCGCCGGGTGGACGAACATGGCCGACGTGCCGGTCGAGGCCAGGGTGGCGGCGATCTTGCGCGCCACGTGGCCGGACTTGCCCATGCCGGTGCAGACCACCCGGCCCTTGGCCTCGAACACGGTCTCGACCGCGCGGACGAAGGTCTCGCCCAGCGACTCGGACAGGGTCTTCAGCGCGTCGGCCTCGATGTTCAGGACACGGCGGCCGACCGCGACGGCGTCGAAGCCGCTCATTGCGGAGCCTGGGGCGGGGCGGGAGGCGGCGCTTGGTTGGGCATCTGGCCCACGGCCTCGACGGCCTTCTTGGCGGCCTCGTCGCGACGGATGGCGGCGTCCTTCTCCTTCTGGATCCGGGCTTTCATCTCAGGCGTCTGCTGGACGGGCGTGTGGCCGAACGGGCCCCAGGAGCGGTCGCCTTGGCCTTGCGGCCAGACGAGGGAAAGGGTGATCAGCGCGGCGGCGACCAGCCCCATCAGCGGCATGAAAATGCGATCAGGCATGGTCCGCCTATAGCACGCGTCGCGGCGTGGGGGAGGGGCGGCACTAAGGCAAAGATTGTTCGATGCTTGACGCTGGGGTCGTGGGGCCTTAGCCCGCGCCCATACCTCCCCGATCTGCGAAGGAAGCCGCCCGATGCCGACCCTCGTCCTGCTCCGCCACGGCCAGAGCCAGTGGAACCTGGAAAACCGCTTCACGGGCTGGGTCGATGTCGACCTGACCGCCGAGGGCGAGGCCCAGGCCAAGAAGGGCGGCGAGCTGATCAAGGCCGCCGGCATCCAGATCGACCACGCCTTCACCTCGGTCCAGACCCGCGCCATCCGCACGGGCAACCTGGCCCTGGACGCCGCTCAGCAGAGCTTCGTGCCGGTGACCAAGGACTGGCGCCTGAACGAGCGCCACTACGGCGGCCTGACCGGCCTGAACAAGGCCGAGACCGCCGAGAAGCACGGCGTCGAGCAGGTCACCATCTGGCGCCGTTCGTACGACATCCCGCCGCCGGAACTGGCCCCGGGCGGCGAGTACGACTTCAGCAAGGACCGCCGCTACAAGGGCGCGGACCTGCCGTCGACCGAGAGCCTGGCCACCACCCTGGTCCGTGTGCTGCCTTACTGGGAAAGCGACATCGCCCCGCACCTGAAGGCCGGCGAGACCCTGCTGATCGCCGCCCACGGCAATTCGCTGCGCGCCATCGTCAAGCACCTGTTCAACGTGCCGGACGACAAGATCGTCGGCGTCGAGATCCCGACCGGCAATCCGCTGGTCATCGAGCTGGACGGCGACCTGAAGCCGACCAGCGCGCGCTACCTGGACGAAAGCCGCGCCGAAGCTCTGCCTTCGGTCGACTAGCCAACGGTTAAGCTTCAGCGGAAGCTGTTGGAAACACGACGTTAATTTTGGTCTGCGCATGGTGATCCCGTACCCGGGATTCCATGCCAGACATGAGCGCCGCCGCCACCACGACACAGGAATACAAGCGCCTTACGCAGCACGACGTTGACGTCATCTGCGCGAAGCACGATCGCCTGTGGTCGGCCCGTCTGGGCGGGGCTCGCGCCGTGTTCGCGTTCTGTGACCTGTCGGGTCTGGCGCTTCCGGCCCGCAATCTCTGCGACGCCGATTTCACCGGCGCGCTGATGGTCGGCTGCGACCTGCGCAAGACCAAGCTGGACAACGCCAACCTCTACGGCGCCGACATGCAGGGCGCGGACCTGACCGACGCGTCCCTGCGCCGCGCCGACCTGCGCGGCTCCAGCCTGCGCGGCGCCAACCTGACCGGCGCCGACATGTTCGAGGCCGACCTGCGCGAAGGCACGATCGCCGCCGCCGACCGCAAGGAAGGCTACAAGGTCATCGAGGCCGTCCAGCGCGACGCTTATGCAAAAGGGGCGAACCTGTCGGGCGCCAATCTGGAGCGCTCGCGCCTGTCGGGCATCGTCGCCACCAAGGCCGACTTCAGCGACGCGATCCTCAAGGACGCCAAGCTGGTCCGCGCCAACCTAAAGCAGGCCAATTTCAACGGGGCGAACCTGGCCGGCGCCGACCTGTCGGGCGCCAACCTGGCCGGGGCCGACCTGCGCAACACGATCCTGGTCGGCGCCAAGACCATGTCGTGGAACGTCAACGACACCAACATGGAAGGCGCCCTGACCGACAAGGCGTCGGGCACCAGCGTCTCGGACCTGCCCTACGAGCAGATGATCGCCGACCACGCCCGCTGGATCGAGACCGGCGGCGCGGAGGGCAAGCCCTCGGTGTTCGACAAGGCCGACCTGCGTAACCTTCGCTCGATCCGCGGCTTCAACCTGACGGCCCTCTCGGCCAAGGGCGCGGTGTTCTACGGCCTCGACATGGAAGGCGCGCAGATGCAGGGCGCGCAGCTGGATGGGGCGGACCTGCGGGCCTGCAACCTGCGCCGAGCCGACCTGCGCGGCGCGCGGCTGAAGGGCGCCAAGCTGACGGGCTCGGACCTGCGCGACGCCCAGCTGGGCCCGCTGCTGATCGCCGCCGACCGTGTGCTGCCGGTGGACCTGACGGGCGCCATCCTGGCCAATGCCGATCTTGCCCGCGCCGATCTTCGCCAGGCCCGCATGGCCGGCGCGGACGTGTCGCGCGCCAACTTCACCGGAGCCAATCTCAAGGACGTCGATCTGACCGGCGCGATCCGCCTGGCGGCGCGCGGCCTGGACGACCTGATTTGACAAAATATTGCGACAAACGGACGCAGGCTTAACAGTTCGCTCGTCCATCTTAGCTACAGTGCGCGTAACTCAAAAAAGAACCTAACGGGGAACCATCGTTATGAACGCCGCGCAAAGCGTGGCCGGGCGGCGACGCCTGAGCCAAGCCGAGCTCGACATGATCGTAACGGCGCACGAGAAATTCGTTACCGGCAAGCAGGGCGGCAAACGCGCTTCCCTACGCTTCGTGCAGCTGTCGGGCCTAGATCTGTCGTTTCGGAACCTGACTGACGCGGACTTGACCGCCTCCGTCCTCGAAGGCTGCCGCCTTGTCCGCACCAAGCTCGATCGCGCCAGCCTGTTCGGCTGCGACCTGCGAACCAGCGACATGCGTCAGGCCTCGCTGGTGCGCGCCGATCTGCGCGGCGCCTGCCTGCGCGGCGCGAACCTGGCCCAGGCCGACCTGACCCAGGCCGACTTCCGCGAAGGCCAGATCGCCATCCCGCATCCCCGCAAGGGGCTGGAGACCATGCGTCACGAGACCCGCCAGGGCGAAGTGGACGAGGTCAACTTCTCGGGCGCCACCCTGGACGGCTCGCAGTTCGAGGGCGTCTCGGCGTTCAAGGCCGACTTCAGCGACTGCTCGCTGAAGGGCGCCAAGCTGGCCGGCGCGAACCTCAAGGAAGCCAATCTGGCCGGGGCCATCCTGGACGGCGCCGACGTGAAGGGGGCCAATCTAGAAGGGGCCAATTTCACCGGGGCGGTGATGACCGGCGTCGACACCTCGTCGGCTCGGGTCAGCGGCGCCAGCATGGCCGGCGCGCTGCAGGCCTCGACCCGCGAGGCCGTGGCCAAGGCTGAAGAACTCTACAAGCGCTGCCTGGATAACCAAAGCTGGTGCCAGACCGGCGGCAAGCAAGGTCAGCCCGCGCGGCTCGCCGGCGAGGACCTGCGGCCGCTGGGCGACCGGCTCAAGGGCCTGCGCATGACCGCCATGGACGCCAAGGGCGCCTGCATGGTGGGTCTGGACCTCTCCGGCGCCCAGCTTCAAGGCGCGAACCTGCAGAATGCCGACCTGCGTGGGGCCATCCTGCGCGGCGCCGACCTGCGCGGCGCCCGGCTGACCGGAGCCAACCTGACCAAGGCCGACCTGCGCCAGGCGGTGCTGTCGCCGCTGCCGCTGGGTCCGGACCGCCAGACCCCGGCGAACCTGCAGGCGGCCCGCCTGCGCTACGCCCTGGTCCAGTCGGCCGATCTCAGCGAGGCGGTGTTCGACGACGCCGACCTGCGCGGGGCGGACCTGACCGGCGCCCGCGTGGCCAAGACCAGCTTCCGCCAAGTGGACCTGACGAGGGTCCACGGCCTCGACCTCTCCATGCGCTGAACATGAAAAAGGCGGCGTCTTGCGACGCCGCCCAAGTTCAGAGGGGATAGAGGGGAAGTCTAGGAGAGGCGCGCCGGTTAGGCGGCCTTTTCGCCTTCGATCAGGGTCGAAGGGCTCGACTTGATTTCCACCGTGCGGGGCTTGAGGGCTTCCGGCAGTTCACGCTTCAGCGCGATCGACAGCAGGCCGTTCGACAGGTCGGCGTCGACGACGATCAGGTAGTCGGTCAGCTGGAACTTGCGCTCGAAATTGCGCTCGGCCAGGCCGCGATGCAGGTACTGCTTGGCGTCGCCGTCATTGGCCGCCTTGCGACCGGTGACGGTCAGCAGGTTTTCCTTCACCTCGACGGTCAGTTCGTCCGGCTTGAAACCGGCCACCGCGATCTCGATGCGGTAGTCGTTCTCGCCGGTGCGTTCGATGTTGTAGGGGGGATAGCCCGAGGCCGCTTCGGTGCGGGCGGCGGCGTCCAGCTGGTCGGCGAGGCGGTCGAAGCCGACGAGCGAGCGGTACAGGGGCGAAAGGTCGATCGTACGCATAGGGTCAGATCCTTCTTATCAAGCAAGGTCTTTGATGTTCGTCCCGTCGGCGACCCGAGTTCGGCATCGCCAGGTGGTCCGGAAGGCCCGGATATCCAGCGCCTTCGTGAAACTAGTTGGTGAGCGGATTTTCCCGTTCAAGGGGCGTCCAACTCGAAGAACGTGAATCGTTTGACGCACCGGTTCCCCCGGCTAAGGTCCCCGCACTTCCAACCCGTCGAAGGACACGACCCCATGCCGCTTCGCCGCCAAGTCCTGCTGCTCGCCGCTGCGCTGAGCCTCTCCACGACCGCCGCCTTCGCCGCGCCCGATGCGGCGCTGAAGGCCGCCGTCGCCTCGTCGACCCGACCCGCCGGCGACGTCGCCCGCGACGGCGCCCGCCATCCCTATGACAGCCTGTCGTTCTGGGGCGTGAAGCCCAAGCAGACGATCATCGAGATCTCGCCCGGCGGCGGCTACTGGACCGAGATCCTGGCCCCGTACGCCAAGGCCACGGGCGGCACGTACGTCGCCGCCGTCGCCGACCTGTCGAACCCGAAGATCTCGGAAGGGGCCAAGAAGGGCCGCGCCGATTTCGAGGCCCGCTTCGCTGATGCGGCCAAGTACGGCAAGCCGCAGTTCGCCAATTTCGGCGCCGTCTCGGGCCCGCTGGGCGCGCCCGGCTCGGCCGACGTCGTGCTGACCGCCCGCAACGTCCACAACTGGACGCAAGCGCCGGGCATGGCCGACAAGGTGTTCGCCGACTTCTTCGCCGTGCTGAAGCCGGGCGGCGTGCTGGCGATCGAGGATCACCGCGCCGACCCGCGCTCGGAAAAGGAAGCCGGCGCCGACGGCTATCTGAACACCGCCACGGTGGTCGCCCTGGCCGAGAAGGCCGGCTTCAAGCTGGACGCCAAGTCCGAGATCAACGCCAACCCTAAGGACACCAAGGACCACCCCTTCGGCGTCTGGACCCTGCCGCCGACCAAGCGCACCGCGCCGGGCGGCCAGCCGGCCAATCCGAACTTCGACCGCGCCAAGTACGACGCGATCGGCGAGAGCGACCGCATGACCCTCCGTTTCCGCAAGCCCGCCTGACTTCGGCCAAGGTCGGCCACTAGGCTGGTCTGCGTTACGGGGGGATGATGCTTCCAGCTCAGTATTGGTCGCGGCGAGGGGTCCTGGCGAGCGTTGGCGCGCTGGGCCTCTCGGCCTGCGGCAAGAAGAACGATCCGGCCAAGACCGAGGCCAAGGCGGCGCAGAAGGCCGGGCCGGCGACCATCGAGTCGGCCGTGGCCGGCGACTGGCGCCTGCCCGCCGACCGGGCGCGTGACTTGTGGCGCCACCCGGTCGAGACCCTGAAGTTCTGGGGGCTGCAGCCCGGCCAGACCGTGGTCGAGTTCTGGCCTGGCGCCGGCTGGTACACCGACATCCTGGGCCCCTTCCTGGCCGACACCCACGGCAAGCTCTACGAGGCCGAGCTGCAGACCAACGACCCGTCGGACCCGGCCGCGGCCGAGATCGTCGAGGCCTACCGTCGCAAGCTGTCCGAAAAGAAGAAGATCTACGGCGAGGTGGCCTTCACCGCCTTCGGCCCGACCAGCGGCCCGGTGGCGCCGGCGGGGACGGCTGACCTCGTCCTCTTCCTGCGCAACCTGCACAACTGGATGGCCGGCGGCATCGCCGAGAAGGCCTTCAAGGACGCCCTGGCGGCCCTGAAGCCCGGCGGCGTCCTGGGCGTCGAGGAGCATCGCGGCGAGCCGGGCCGGGTGCAGGACGTGCTGGCCGCCGACGGCTATGTCCAGCAGGACTACGTGATCCAGATGGCCAAGGAGGCCGGCTTCGTCCTGGCCGGGACCAGCGAGGTCAACGCCAATCCCAAGGACACCAAGGACCACCCGTTCGGCGTCTGGACCCTGCCGCCGACGCGTCTTTCCGCTCCGCGGGGCGAGCCGGCCGAGCCCGGTTTCGACCACGCCAAATATGACGCCATCGGCGAAAGCGACCGCATGACCCTGAAGTTCGTGAAGCCCAAATGAAGCGCATCCTGATCCTGGCCGCCGCCCTGGCGGTGGTCGCCACGCCGGCCCTGGCCGAGAAGACCGCGCCTGCCGACAAGGTGCTGCCGTATCTCGAGAAGTTCCTGAAGGTCCCGCCCGCCGAGCGCTCGCGCGTCAAGCTGGCCTACGCCCTGCGCCACGAGGGCAAGCCGGCCGCCAACCTCAAGGTGGCCCTGGTCGAGAAGAGCGGGGCGCGCACGCCTCTGCCGGTCAACGCCGACGGCTATTTCGAGCGCCTGCCGACCGCGACCCAGATGGACGGCGATCCGACCCTGGTCTTCGACGTCCCGGCCGACTGGAAGCTGGGCACGGTCATGGACTTCGGCACGCAGCTGAAGCCGGCGGCGGAGTACGACGTCCGCGAGCTGACGGCGACCGTCGACGAGGCCAACGGCCTGATCGGCCGCCTGGCCGGGGTGGCCAGCTTCATGGCTCCAAAGATGTCCGGGATCACCTTCCTGAAGGCCGAGAGCGGGGTCGTGGTGTTCGCCGACGGGCATACGGCGCCGCTTCCAGAGGCGAAGGAGATGCCGTACTTCCGTCCTGACGATCACAAGGGCGCCGTACGGGTAAAGTTGACAAAAACGCCAACTAAGGTCGCCTTCTATGTGGGGAAGAAATAGACCCTGGGTCGTCTGAACGGTGTTTACTTAACCGGACGGCCCGGTCTAGCTATCCGTCAAACTTTTTCGCGCAGAGGGAGATCGCGCTCATGGCCACGCTTCAGGAAATCACCGACCGTATCAAGGGCGCCGTGGGCGACGACAGCGGTCTCGGCAAGAGCCTCAAGTTCGACCTGAAGGACGCCGGCGTCATCCACATCGATGGCGGTTCGGTCACCAACGAGGACAAGCCGGCCGACCTGACCATGACGCTGAGCCTGGACGACCTGCTGGCCATCGGCGCCGGCTCGCTGGACCCGACCATGGCGGTCATGACCGGCAAGCTGAAGCTGTCGGACATGGGCACGGCCATGGCCCTGCAGCCGAAGATGGGCGCTCTGTTCGCCAAGATGCGCTAAGCCGAATGGGAGAGGAACCGCGTCTCGTCTCGATTCCAGACGCGCCGGTTCCCGACCACGGCAAGGCAGAATGGTTTAGCGGCGCGGATGGGGCGACCCTCCGCGCCGCGACCTTTTTCCCGGACGGGCCAGCCCGGGGTTCGGTGGTGCTCAGCCCCGGACGCAGCGAGCCGATCGAGAAGTATTTCGAGGTCGTCGAGGACCTCCTGGGCCGCGGCTTCGCCGTGCTGCTGCATGACTGGCGAGGGCAGGGGCTATCGGCCCGCGGCCTGCCGGACCGCCTCAAGGGCCACGCCCGGGGCTTCAAGACCTTCGTCTCCGACTACACGGCGCTGCTGGATGCGTTCGAGGCGCGGATGCCCAAGCCGTGGATCGCCATGGCCCACTCGATGGGCGGCTGCTTGACCATGCTGGCCCTGGCCCACGGCGAGACGCGCTTTGCCGCCGCCGTGCTGTCCGCCCCGATGCTGGGCCTGAACACCGCCGGTGTACCGCCGTGGCTGGCCAAGCCGCTAGCCTGGACGATGTCTCGTGTCGGGATGGCCGGCGAGTACGTCTCGGCCGCCTACGATCCGCTGACCCAAACCTTCCAGGGCGACGGCCTGACCCATGACGAGACACGCTACGATCGCTACCAGGCGCAGCTAAGGGCCGATCCGGAGATCGCGCTGGGCGGCATGACCTGGGGCTGGGCGGATTTCGCCATCTCGGCCTGCGCCTGGCTACGGAGCAGCAAGGGCGTCGAGAAGATCGCGATCCCGGTGACCATCGCCGGGGCCGAACTCGACAACCGCGTGCTCAATGCCGACGCGGAATCGATCGCGGGGCGCATCCCCAAGGGGCGCTATGTCGAGGCGCCCGGCGCGTTCCACGAGATCCTGGTCGAGACCGACGCCCGCCGCGCGATCTTCTGGCGGGCCTTCGACGAGACGGTGGATCCCGTCGCGCCGCAGGAGCCGCTTATTTCGCTGAACGCTTCAGACTGACCAGCGCCTCGTCCAGCGGACGACGGTCGCCCGAGATGACCATCTGGCCGCCGTTCGGGCCGATGGGCTCGCCGCGCCAGTTGGCGACGATGCCGCCGGCGCCTTCGATCAGGGGGATGGCGGCCTCGATGTCCCAGGACTTCAGGCCGGCTTCGATGACCATGTCCATCTTGCCCATGGCGACCATGGCGTAGGCATAGGCGTCGCAGCCCTGGCGGGCCAGCTTGGCGGCCGCGCGGACTTGCAGCCACGCGCCGCGCTCGGCCCCGTCGAAGCAGGCGTCGGCGTCGGTGGTGGCGATGACGGCGTCGGTCAGGTCGGCGCATTCGCGGACCCGGATCGGCGTCTCCTGGCCGCGCGCCAGCAGGCGCGAGCCGCCGGCATGACCGATGAACAGCTCGCCGACATAGGGCTGGCCGATCGAACCCAGCACGGGGCGCCCCTGATGGCGCAGGCCGATCAGGGTGGTCCACAGCGGCAGGCCCGAGATGAAGGCGCGCGTGCCGTCGATCGGGTCCAGCACCCAGACGAACTCGGCGTCCGGGCGGTCCTCGCCGTACTCTTCGCCGATCACGCCGTGCTCGGGGAACCGCGCGCTGATCAGCTTGCGGATCGCCGCCTCGGCGCCACGGTCGGCCTCGGTCACCGGATCGAACGCGGCGTGGGTGTCGCGCGGAAGGTTCTTGCCGGCCCCCTTGTCCTCGAGCCCATGGTCGGCCCGGAACAACGGCAGGATCACCTCCGCGGACGCGCGGTTCAGATCGATCGTGAAGGCGTCGAGCGCCGCGAGCGTGTCAGCGGAAAGCGTCATGAGCGGGGGTTTAGCGCCCCCGCATCACGTACGCCACAACCGATCTTACGCGTCCGCGTGCTCGGGACCGCCGCCGTTCAGCGACTTGGCCAGGTCCAGCAGGCGACGGCGCGGACGCTCGCCCAGCAGGTAATAGGCGCGGATCAGGTCCAGCGTCTCCTTGCGGGCGAACATCTCGCCACCCTCGGCCGACTCGCTGGCGGCCTCGCGGCGCACGTCCGACAGGCCGTCGTAGAAGTAGCCGACCGGCACTTCCAGGGCTTCGGACAGTTGCCACAGACGCGCGGCGGAGATGCGGTTGGCGCCGCACTCGTACTTCTGGATCTGCTGGAAACGCACGCCAACCGTGCCGGCCAGTTGTTGCTGGGTCAGGCCCAGCAGACGACGGCGGCGACGCAGGCGCTTGCCCAGGTGAGTGTCTATGTCGTTACCCATGGAAGCCGTGCCCCCTAGCTTTTCTCGACCGTGCCGAAACGGAACGGTCTGGGCTGGCAGCCGCAAGTCGCGTGCCGGGCGAGAGCCACGTTGCGCGACACGTGCGGGGCAGCCTACTTAGAAGCCATGTCGGATAAGCGTCAGCCCTGGGTTCAGGACATTCTGTGGCGGTTGGAAGCCTTGGGCTTCGACCTCTTTATCGGCGCGGTGCGCCTGATGGGCGTGGATCGCGCCTCGGACTTCGGCGGCTGGCTGGGCCGGACCTTTGGGCCGATCAGCGGCGCGCACAAGGTCGCGACCCGCAATCTGAAACTGGCCTTCCCGGAAAAGGACGCCGCCTGGCACGCCCGCATCCTGGACGAGCAGTGGGAGGGCCTGGGCCGCTCGTTCGCCGAATTCCCGTTGATGGACAAGATCCTGCCGTCCACCGGCCGGGTCGAGGTGGTCAACAAGGAGCGCCTGGCCGAGATCGCCGCGAGCAATGTCCCGGTGGTGTTCGTCTCGGGCCACCTGTCGAACTGGGAGGTCATGCCGGCCGCCATCGTCGACAGCGGCGTGGCCTGCGAGATGACCTATCGCGCCGCCAACAACCCCTATGTCGACAAGCGCATCCGCGACAGCCGCTTCCGCTATGGCGTGCGCCTGTTCGCGCCCAAGGGCGGCGACGGCTCGCGTGAACTGCTGCGGGGCATGAACCAGGGCCGGTCCGTCGCCCTGATGAACGACCAGAAGTTCAACAGCGGCGTAGTGGCCCCGTTCTTCGGCCACGACGCCCGCACCGCCCCGGCCCCGACGCGCATGGCGATCCGTTTTGGCACGGTGCTGCAGACCATGTCGGTGCAGCGCGTGAAGGGGGCCTATTTCCGGGCGGTGGTGCACGAGCCGATCGTCCCGCCCAACACCGGCGACCGCACGGCCGACATCGAGGCCGGCGTGCGGATGATCAACGCCTTCCTGGAAGAGCGCATCCGCGAGCGGCCGGCCGAGTGGTTCTGGGTCCACCGGCGCTGGCCGAATGAGGTCTATGCGGAGCTGGCCGAGCGCGAACGCGCGGCGGCGGGGCAGGGCGGCTAGATTTCCAGCGTATCCGATGCGTCGCCGGCGGCGCCCGCGTCCTTCTCGCCGGGACGGCGGAAGGGGCCGGTATAGTGCGGGTCGACGCGCCGACGGCGGCAGGGCCCGAAATACTCCGGCGAGCGGATGAACGGCCGCGGATGAAAGATCACCGTGTTGATCCGGTCCAGCAGCGAACGGGCGGTCACCGGCTTGACGACGACCTCGGTCACGCCGGCGTCGCGGGCCTCGAACACGCGGTGACGCTCGGCGAAGCCGGTCAGCATGATGATCGGCAGGAACGGATCGACGCTGTCGGGCGAATTGCGCACGAGCTGGGTGAACTGCACCCCGTCCAGCGGATTCATCTTGAAGTCGACGATGGCGATATCCGTCTGCCAATCGCGCAGGATCTGTAGACCCTCGGCTCCGTCCATGGCTTCGCGGATGTGCCTGACGCCCACGCCCTTGAGGATAGCCGAGACGATCGACCGGATATGCTGGTTGTCGTCCACCAACAAAAAGCGCAGCTTTTCCAACGCCGCCGACATGCGGTAGCCGCCTCCTAAGGGATGTTGCGGGAAGACCGAAACGTCAGATCGCTCCCCCGCGACCCTCCTGATCCGATAACGGCGGCATAGCTAACGAAAGATTGAAATTCGCGCCAGGGGCGAAAGCGCGGAAATTCACGTTCGGAAGGGGCCGGCTCCGACCAAAAGCGACGGGTCGAGGTTGCGGCCGCGCCACTTCATGCGCCAGCACAGGTGCGGTCCGGTCGCCCGGCCCTCTTTGCCGCTCTGGGCGATCAGCTGGCCCTGGGTCACATAAGTCCCCGCCGGCGCTAGGATTTTGGACAGGTGCAGATAGGCGGTCACCAAACCTTGGCCGTGATCGACCAGGACGAGACCGCCTTCATAGTGCAATCCGGTTTCGGCGAAGCACACCAGACCCGCAGCCGGAGCGCGCACCGGCGTGCCCACGGGCGTCGCCAGATCAACCCCATAATGGGGACGTTTGGGTTCGCCATTGAGGATACGCTGCCCGCCGAAGCGAGCCGAACGGCGTGCGCCCACAACCGGGAGTATGAAGCCGTCGCGGAATCCCTCGAGGTCGGCCTGGCTAGCGAAGCCGGCGACCTTGCGGATGTTCTCGGCGGTGATCCGCTCCAGCAGGGCCGGGTCGGTCGGCGTCACCTGTTCGGGCGGCAGGCCATCGATGCGCTGGATGTCGAAGTCGCCGACCGCGATGGTCCGCTCGTCGACGGACGAGCCGTCGGGGGTGGTCACGGTCAGCTTGCTGGCCGGCGGGGCGTCGCGGTCGAAGCCGATCACGAACCAGCCGTTGGCCGAGGCGGTGGTCTGCACCTGGCCATCGACATCGATCAGCGCGCGGGGCGTGGTGCGGCCGACGGCATAGCCGCCCTGGACGAACTTGCCCGTCAGCGACAGGCCCGGCGCGGCGGCGCGGGCCGTTCCAGCGAGGGTGGTCAGCGGCAGCGCGGCGAGGACCGCGCGGCGGCTCAGGCCCCCTGCCAACGCTTCAGCGCTTCGGCGGGACCGGCATAGGCTTCCGGGTGCTCGGGGCTCCAGTAGCGCAGGGCGTCCAGGGGGATCTGCTTGTTGGTGATGGCGCACAGCACGAAGCGGCCGGGGCTGAGCACGGCGAACTCGCCGTCGCCATAGTGCAGGACGGCCAGGCCGTCCTTGCCGAGATCACGATCAAAAGCGTTCATGGCTCTTACTCTACGCCAATCCAGGGGCTCAGAACAGATCGCCCTGGCCGGCCGGCGGCGTGGGCGGCTTGGGGCGAGGCTTGGGCGCGGGGGCGGCTGCTTGTGCCGGGGGCGGGACGAAGCCGCCTTCGCCGTCGATCACCGCGTCGCGGTCGCCGCTCTTGAACTTCAGGTTCACGCGCTCGCCGGAAACCAGGTCGGCCGCCGAGCGGGCCAGCGTGCCGTCGCCCTTGCGGACCAGGGCGAAGCCCAGCTCCAGCGGGCGCTCGGGGTTCAGCGACTGGCGCAGCTTCTCCAGGCCGGCCAGGCGGTCGGCGTCGCGTTGCAGGCGGCGATCGCCGGCGGCGTTCAGGCGCTGCCACAGGGCGGGCAGGCGAGCGTGCTGGGCGACGCGGTCGGGCGCGCGGTGAGCGGCCAGGTCCAGGCGCTTGGAGAGGTCGCCCAGGCGGTCGGCCTTGATCGCGCGCTGGCGGGTCAGCACCTCCGGCGTCAGGCGTGCCGTGACCTTCAGCAGCTCCTGCGCGTGGACGGTGGTGTTGCGGTGCAGGGCCGCGTCCAGGCGTCCCGAAGCGATGTCGAACCGTTGCTGGGCCAGCGCGAGGATGTCGTCGGGGCGGGGCAGGCCGCGCGCAGCGCTGACCAGGCGGGTGCGGCGATCCTCGATCAGGCGCGCGCCCGTCCGGTTCAGGCGGCGGTCGAAGTCCGAGATCAGGGCGCGCAGCTCGGCCAGCACCGGCGTCGCCATCTCGGCGGCGGCCGTCGGCGTGGGCGCGCGGCGGTCCGAGACGAAGTCGATCAGGGTGGTGTCGGTCTCGTGGCCGACGGCCGAGATCAGCGGGATGGTCCCCTCGGCCACGGTGCGGGCCAGGCTCTCGTCGTTGAACGCCCACAGGTCCTCGACCGAACCGCCGCCCCGCGCGACGATCAGGATGTCCGGACGCGGCACCGGGCCGCCGGGTTCGATGGCGTTGAAGCCGCGGATGGCGGCGCTGACCTGGGCCGGGGCGGCGTCGCCCTGGACGACGCACGGCCAGACCAGCACCTGGCAGGGCCAGCGGTCGCGGATGCGGTGCAGGATGTCGCGGATCACCGCGCCGGTCGGGCTGGTGATGACCCCGATCACGGCCGGCATCGAGGGCAGGGGCTGCTTGCGCTCTGGCGCGAACAGGCCCTCGGCGGCCAGCTTGGCCTTCAGGCGCTCCAGCTGGGCCAGCAGCGCGCCGACGCCGGCGGCCTCCATGCTGTCGATGACGATCTGGTAGCGCGAGCCGGCTGGATAGGTGGTGATCTTGCCGGTGACGATGACCTCGAGGCCATGCTCGGGCCGCACGCCCAGGCCCCGGACATTGCCCTTCCACACCACCCCATCGATCGCGGACTTGTCGTCCTTGATGGTCAGATAGACGTGGCCGTTGCTGTGGTGCGTGACCTTCGACAGCTCGCCGCGCAGCCGCACGAAGCCGTACCGGTCCTCCAGCGTCCGCTTCAGGGCGAAGGCCAGCTCGGAGACCGAATAGGGCGGGGCGTTGGAATCGTTCGGCGCGAGGTCCGTCATGGGGTCTGTTTAAGGGGGAAGACGGGAGAGGTCATCTCCCTTGGCGAAGACACCAACGCCCCCTCCGTCACGATGCGTATCCGCATCGCGCCACCTCCCCCGTTTCACGGGGCAGGAGGGTTCAGCTGCTCTTCTCCTGCCCCGCTTGCGGGGGAGGTGGCGCGGCGCCGATACGACGTGACGGAGGGGGCGCTCTGCGGCGTATGCCCAGAACGCAAAAATCCCGGGGCGCGTGAGCGCCCCGGGATCCGCCGCCTGAGAGACTATTGTTCTTATTAGATGTAGCGGCGAAGCGAACGGGCGAGCTCGGTGGCGCCGCCCTTCTTCTTGGTCTGCTGCGGTTGGTACGCGACGCGGGCGTGTTCGACGCAGTAGGGGCCTTCCGACGAGCGGCGGCCGCAGAAGGTGAAGCCGTCGGTCGACGGATCGCCGATCGGCCACTTGCACATGTGCGCGCCCAGGGTCAGCACGGTGGCCGAGCCCGGCTCTTCATGACGGAAAGCCGGCAGCGACGGCGGGGCCGAGGTCACCGGAACCGACGAGGTCGGGGCCTCGACCGGCGTCACGCGACGCGGGGCCGAGGGCATGGCCTGGGCGGCCGGACGCGCCGGACGCGGGGCCTTGAAGGCCGGACGCGCCGGTTGCGAGGGGGCCGCGCGGCCCGAAAGGCCCAGGCGGTGCACCTTGCCGATGACGGCGTTGCGCGTGACGCCGCCCAGTTGCTTGGCGATCTGGCTGGCCGACAGGCCGTCCAGCCAAAGCTTCTTCAAGGTCGAGACTCGTTCGTCGGTCCAGCTCATAACCCGTCTCCGCCGTTACCTAGGAGAGACAGGCGTCCCCACGCCCATCACCCCTATATGTGGTGATCAGACCGCCCCGCCGGCGGTCGTCCTACTACATATCGTAAAGAAAGCGTTAAAAGGTACAATGGGCGGTAACGACTCTGTCCACAGAAACAAGATGTTGATTCAGGCAAGCCCAAGCTTGCGGAAACGACCCCCAGAGCGCACATGGCCAAGCAACACAACGGGTTGAGCGTATGAGAGACATGGCCGACAGCGTCATTCCGCCGCAGCCGCGTGACTATCACGGCTGGAATTGGTCCGGGTTCGTCACGCTGTATCAGCGCGAAATCCGCCGATTCTGGAAGGTCGGCACCCAGACGGTGGCCGCGCCGGTGGTCACCACGCTGCTCTACATGCTGGTCTTCGTGGTCGCCGTGGGCGCCAGCCGCCCCGCTGTGGGCGGGGTGACCTTCGGCCATTTCGTGGCCCCGGGCCTGATCATGATGGCGATCCTCAACAACGCCTTCGCCAACTCCTCGTCCTCGCTGATCCAGGCCAAGATGATGGGCCTGACGCCGGACTTCCTGACCCCGCCGCTGTCGGCGCTGGAGCAGGTGCTGGGCTTCACGCTGGGCGCGGCCACGCGCGGCGTGGTCGTGGGCGCTGTCACCGCCATCGTCATCGGCGTGCTGCCGGGCGCGGGCCTGTCGGTCGCCCACCCGTGGGCCATCGCCTATTTCGCCGTGACGGCGTCGCTGATCCTGGGCCTAGCCGGCGTGCTGGCCGGTCTGTGGGCCGAGAAGTTCGACCAGCTGGCGGCCGTGACCAACTTCCTGATCATGCCCATGACCTTCCTGTCGGGCACCTTCTACCTGGTCGACAAGCTGCCCGAGCCGTTCCGCTCGGCCAGCCACTTCAATCCGTTCTTCTACCTGATCGACGGCTTCCGCTACGGCTTCATCGGCCATGCCGACGGCTCGATCCTGATCGGCGTGATCAGCATGGGCGTGCTGACCACCGGCATGTTCCTGTGGTGCTGGCGTCTGTTCGTCACCGGTTACCGTCTGAAGAGCTGACGCAACAGCCGCCGGAAAACGCCGGAATTCGTCGGTTTTTCAGCGACCTTCACAGTCCCTTGATTGACACGACGTCGTTCCACGGCGACAACCTGCGGCCTTCCGGTCCCCGTGCTCACGCGCGGGGGCTTCTTTCCTTTTAAGGAGGGCCGGTCTTGAGCACCGCGACGTCGTCCAACCCCGCACAACACCACATCATGGGCGTCTACAACCGCGCCCCGCTGGCGTTCGAGCGAGGCCGAGGCGCGCGACTGTTCTCGACCACGGGCGACGAGTACCTGGACTGCGTGGCCGGCATCGCCACCTGCGGCCTGGGCCACGCCCACCCGGTCCTCGTGGACGCGCTGAAGACCCAGGGCGAGAAGCTCTGGCACGTCTCCAACATCTACACGATCCCCGAGCAGGAAGTGCTGGCCGACAAGCTGTGCGCGGCCACCTTCGCCGACGTGGTGTTCTTCACCAACTCGGGCACCGAGGCGATCGAGTGCGCCCTGAAGGCCGCTCGCCGTTATCACGTGATGAACGGCCAGTCCGAGCGCATCGACATCATCGGTTTCGACGGCTCGTTCCACGGCCGCTCGTACGCCGCCGTCAACGCCTCGGGCAACGCCGGCTATCTGGACGGTTTCGGCCCGCGCCTGCCGGGCTTCGTCCAGCTGCCGTTCGGCGACTTCGACGCCCTGAAGGCGGCGATCGGCCCGACCACGGCCGGCGTCATCATCGAGCCCGTGCAGGGCGAGGGCGGGGCGCGCGCCCTGACCGAAGCCCAACTGCTGGAGCTGCGCCAGATCACCCGCGACGCCGGCGTCCTGCTGATCTACGACGAAGTCCAGAGCGGCATGGGCCGGACCGGCAAGCTCTTCGCCTACGAGTGGGCGCCGGGCAGCGAACCGGACATCATGTGCGTGGCCAAGGCCCTGGGCGGCGGCTTCCCGGTCGGCGCCTGCCTGGCCACCAACGAAGCGGCCAAGGGCATGACGCCTGGCACGCACGGCTCGACCTACGGCGGCAACCCGCTGGCCATGGCGGTCGGCAACGCGGCCTTCGACGCGATCAACAGCGACGAGCTGCTGGACAACGTCAAGACCGTCGGCGGCTTCTTCACCCAGCAGCTGAACGGCCTGAAGGATCGCTTCCCGGACGTCATCGTCGACATCCGCGGCAAGGGCCTGCTGGTCGGCATCAAGGTCGTGCCGAACAATCGCGAGTTCATGGTCATGGCCCGCGACGAGAAGCTGCTGATCGCCGGCGGCGGCGACAACTGCGTGCGCCTGCTGCCGCCGCTGAACCTGACCGTCGAGGAAGCCAGCGAGGCGATCGCCAAGCTGGAAAAGGCCTGCGAAACCGCGCGCGCCAAGGCCTCGGCCTAAAACGACAACAAACACTAGCCGCCCGCTCCGGACCCCGGGGCGGGCGGAACCGTTAGGGACATGGCCAAGATGACCACCCCCCGGCACTTCATCGATCTGTGGAAGCTGGATGGCGCGACCCTGCGCCTGATGCTGGACGACGCCCACGCCCGCAAGGCGGCCCGCAAGGGCTGGCCGCAGGGCAAGGTCGACGCCGACGCGCCCGCCAAGGACCGCGTGCTGTCGATGATCTTCCAGAAGAACTCGACCCGCACCCGCTTCTCGTTCGACGCGGCCATGCGCCAGCTGGGCGGCAGCGCCATCATCTCGACCTCTTCGGACATGCAGCTGGGTCGCGGCGAGACCATCGAGGACACCGCCAAGGTGCTCTCGCGCATGGTCGACGCGGTGATGATCCGCGCCAACAGCCACGCCGACGTCGAGCGCTTCGCCCAGGTCTCGACCGTGCCGGTGATCAACGGCCTGACCGACAAGAGCCATCCCTGCCAGATCATGGCCGACATCCTCACCATCGAGGAGCATCGCGGCCCGATCGCCGGCAAGACCATCGCCTGGGTCGGCGACGGCAACAACGTGTGCTCCAGCTTCATCCACGCCGCGCCGCTGCTGGGCTTCGAGCTGAAGATCGCCTGCCCGGCGGTCTATCACGCCGACCTGCACGACCTAGCCCGCGCCGAGGGCCTGCAGGGCCGCGTCAGCATGACCACCGACGCCAAGGCGGCCGTCACCGGCGCCGACGTCGTGGTGGCCGACACCTGGGTCTCGATGGGCGACACCGACCACGACGAGCGCCTGGCCGCGCTGGAGCCCTATCAGGTCGACGACAAGCTGATGGACCTGGCCGCCGGCAACGGCGTCTTCCTGCACTGCCTGCCGGCCCACCGCGGCGAGGAAGTCACCGACGCGGTGCTGGACGGCCCGCGCTCGCTGGTCTGGGACGAGGCGGAGAACCGCATCCACGCCCAGAAGTCGGTGCTGGCCTGGGCGTTCGGGGCGATCGGCTGACGCTGGTCGTTTCTCTCCTCCCCCTTTGGGGGAGGGGGACCGGCGAACGCCGGTGGAGGGGCCAGCGCCGGTGCAATGACACCGTACAAGCCCCCTCCGTCTCGCCGCGCTTCGCGGCGATCCACCTCCCCCAGACGGGGGAGGAGAGCGGGGTACTCGCAATTCTCCCCTGGCTCACCTATCTAGCCTCCCCATGACCGACATCGCTCCCAATCCCGGCGTCCTCGACGACGTCGTTTCCGCGTTTCAGATCGAAGGCCTGCCCGTGCGCGGCCGCATGGTCCGCCTTGGCGACGCCGTCGACGAGGTGCTGACCCGTCACGACTATCCCGAAGCCGTCGCCAACCTGCTGGGCGAGGCGTGCGCGCTGGCCGCCCTGGTCGGCTCCAGCCTGAAGTTCGAGGGCCGCCTGATCGTCCAGGCCCAGGGCGACGGCCCGGTGCGCTATGTCGTGGTCGACTACGACACCAGCGGCGGCCTGCGAGGCTATTGCCGGTTCGACCCGGAAGAGGTCGCCAAGGTCTCGGAAGGCTTCACGCGGCCGGGCGCCAAGACCCTGCTGGGCGGCGGCGTGTTCATCATGACCCTGGACCAGGGCGCGGACATGGACCGCTATCAGGGCGTCACGCCGATCGAAGGCGAGACCCTGGCCCTGTGCGCCGAGCAGTACTTCGCCCAGTCGGAGCAGACCCCGACCCGCGTGCGCCTGGCCGTCGGCCAGGTCGACACGGGCGAGGGCCCCAAGTGGCGCGCCGGCGGCATCCTGATCCAGGTCATCGCGGGCGACCAGGCGCGCGGCGACACCCAGGACGCCTGGACCCACGTCCAAGCCCTGTTCGAGACCACAGGCGAGGACGAGCTGATCGACCCGACCGTCACGACACCGACCCTGCTGTGGCGTCTGTTCAACGAGGACGGCGTGCGTCTCCTCGAGGAGAAGCCGATGCGGGCCTTCTGCCGCTGCTCGGACGAGCGGATCGGCGTGGTGATGGACTCGTTCTCGGCCGAGGAAGTGGCCGACATGGTCGAGCCCGACGGCAAGATCCACGTGACCTGCGAGTACTGCTCGCGCGTCTACAAGCTGGATCCGCCAGCGGCGGCCTGATCACCCTGGAGCGGGCGGCGTCGCCGTCCGCTCCGATCAGCTGTACTCGACCGTGAACGAGCCATTCGCGGCCTGGATCACGGTAGCGGTGGTCTGGGGCCGACCCGTGAAGTCGACAAGCGCGCTGTTCGCCGAGATTGCTTCCACATTGATGACCTGGCCGGGGACGTAGGCGCCTTCGGCGGCCCAGAACTTCACCACCGGCGTGATGTTGTAGGTCTCGTTCGGAAGCGCCGGGAAGGTGGCGACGGGCGCGGGGATCGGCGAACCATCGGGTTGCGCCAGACCGAAGACGAAGCCATGCGCCGCGGTGAAGTCGCTTGCGGCGACGATCGAGAACGAGCCGTCTTTCGCTTGGCCGGGGCTGGTCAGGGTCGTGAACCCGGTCGCCCCCGTGTTGGAGAAGGCCACGGTGTCCCGCGTCGCGGTGTTGACGGGCTTCACGCCTCCCGAGTCCGCCACGGCGCCGACGCTCACCCGGTCGTTGGCCGACCAGTAGGCGTAGGTGTAGTCGGTGTAGACGACGGAATCCCAGCCGCCGTGGGTGATGTTCGAAAAGGTGACCCAGGCGTTGGTGAAGACCTTCGGCGCATCGCCCGATGACGCCACCGCCGGCGGGTCCATGAAGATCACGTAGCTCTTGTCGGCCTCGGACTGGTTCGAGACCCTGATCGTGTAGGTCGCCATGACGTTCGCCTCCCCAAGCGACGCCATTAATGAGCGAAAGTCTCCCGGATGCAATCTCCGGTCATCAATTCTGGCGACATGCCGCCACGTCGCTGGGAGGTGGGACCCTAGTTCAGCTTCGCCGCCGCGCCGGGCAGGTGCAGCGAGAATTCCGGGATCTCGACCTCGAACAGGTCGCCCTGGTCGGTGACCATCTGGTAGCCGCCCTTCATCGCGCCCGAAGGCGTCGGCAGGGGGCAGTTGGAGACGTAGCGGAAGGCCTCGCGGGGCTTCAGTTCTGGCTGCTCGCCGACCACGCCGGAGCCCTCGACGTCGTTGACGCGGTTGAAGCCGTCGGTGATCGACCAGCGCCGCGAGATCAGGGTCACCGTCTCGCCGCCGTGGTTCTCGATCTCGACCGTGTAGGACCACAGATACAGGCCCTGGTCGGGCGAGGACTCCTCGGCCGCATAGACCGGGAAGACGCGCACGACGATGTCGCGGGTGCGGGCCTCGTAGGCCGCGCCGTCCTGGCCGCGACGGCGGCGCATCCGCTGCATCGGCGGAGAGGTTTCACGCCTGATCGAGCGCACGGGTCACATCTCGCTGAAGGTCGGCCAGGGCTTCCAGGCCCACGGACAGGCGCACGCCGCCCTCGGTCACGCCCAGCATCGGGCGCTGTTCCTCGGGCACCGAGCGGTGGGTGGTGGTCGGCGGGTGGGTCGCCATCGACTTGGCGTCGCCCAGATTGTTGGAGATGTCGACGATCTCCAGCGCGTTCAGGAACTTGAAGGCCGCCTCGCGCGAGCCCAGGTCCATGGCGATGACGGTGCCGCCGCCGCTCATCTGGGCCTTGGCGACGTTGTGGCCGGGGTGGTCGGAGCGGAACGGGTAGAGCACCCGCTGCACCTTCTTGTGCTCGGCGATGGTGTTGGACAGGGCAAAAGCGCTGTCGGCCTGGCGGCGGACGCGCAGGTCCAGGGTCTCGAGGCCCTTCAACATCACCCAGGCGTTGAACGGCGACAGCGACGGGCCGGTGTGGCGCAGGCTGTCGCGGTAGAACTCCTCGTTGATCGCCTCGCTGGTCAGGATGGCCCCGCCCAGCACGCGGCCCTGGCCGTCGATGTGCTTGGTGGCCGAATAGACCACCACGTCGGCGCCCAGCTCCAGCGGCTGCTGGAAGATCGGGGTGGCGAAGACGTTGTCGACGATGACCTTGGCGCCGACCGCGTGGGCCATCTCGGAGACGGCGCGGATGTCGGTGATCTCCAGGACCGGGTTCGAGGGCGTCTCGATCAGCACCGCCTTGGTGCCCGGGCGGATCGCCGCTTCCCATTCCTTAAGGTCGGTGGCGTCGACGAAGGTGGTCTCGACGCCGAAGCGCGGCAGCCACTCGCTGACGATCCAGCGGCACGAGCCGAACAGGGCGCGGCCGGCCACCACGTGGTCGCCGGCGCGGACCAAGCCCATCAGGGCGCTGTGGATCGAGGCCATGCCGGTGGCCTGGGCGCGGCACACCTCGGCGCCTTCCAGCAGGGCCAGGCGGTCCTCGAACATCTTCACGGTCGGGTTGTTGAACCGCGAATAGACGAAGCCGGGGTCCTCGCCGGAGAAGCGGCGATCGGCGCCCTCGGCGCTGTCATAGGTGAAGCCCTGGGTGAGGTAGAGCGCCTCGGCGGTCTCCATGAACTGCGAGCGCGCGATCCCCCCACGAATGAGCTTCGTCGCGACGTCCCAGTCTTTTGGATCCTCGGCCACGGGCCTGCCTCTCTACGCTTGAAAACCGCCGGCATAAGGAGCGGCGAGGGGGTCTTGGTCAAGCATGAACGCCCCGTCCGCGACCGGAGAATTGTCACGGGCGAAAAACACATTGTCACGCGCGAGCTTGCTTCTCTCTTACCTTGCCTTTGCGGCCCGGTTTCGCGAGTGTCGCGCCGATGACCGACGCCCATGCCGCAGGGATTCTGCCCTGCCAGAATATCGAAGAGCTGATCGCCGAAGAGGCGATCACCTCGGCCACGCCCTTCGACACCGATCAGGTGCAGCCGGCCAGCCTGGACCTGCGGCTGGGCGCGCGCGCCTGGCGCATCCGCGCCTCGTTCCTGCCGGGCCTGCATCGCAAGGTGCCTGACCGCCTGAAGGACGTGGCCATGCACGAGCTGGACCTGACCAAGGGCGCGGTGCTGGAGAAGGGCTGCGTCTACATCGCCGAGATCCAGGAGCGCCTGACCCTGCCGATGACGGTGTCGGCGCGCGGCAATCCCAAGAGCTCGACCGGCCGGGTGGACGTGTTCGTGCGCCTGCTGACCGACCACTCCAGAGCCTTCGACGACGTCGACGCCGGCTATACCGGGCCGCTCTATATCGAGATCGCACCGCAGACCTTCTCGGTGCTGGTCCGGGCCGGCACGCGCCTGAACCAGCTGCGCCTGAAGCGCGGCGAGCCGGCCAAGCTGGCCACCCGCAGCGTTGGCGTCGACCTGATGTCGGACAACGGCGTCGTCGGCTTCCGCGGCCGCCGCCACGCCGGCGTCGTCGACCTGGACCACGAGGACGGCCACGACCCGCGCGACTTCTGGGAGCCGCTGGAGGCCCGCCACGGCGAGCTGCTGCTGGACCCGGGCGAGTTCTACATCCTGGCCTCCAAGGACGACATCGAGATCCCGGTGCTGGAAGCGGCCGAGATGACCCCGATCGATCCGTCGGTCGGCGAGTTCCGCGTCCACTATGCCGGCTTCTTCGACCCGGGCTTCGGCACCGAGGAGGCCCTGGCCCAAGGCTCCAAGGGCGTGCTGGAAGTGCGCAGCCACGAGACGCCGTTCCTGCTGGAAGACGGCCAGACCGTCGCCCGGCTGGTCTATGAGCCGCTGACCGCGCGGCCCAAGCGGCTGTACGGCGAGGGTGGCTCGCACTACCAGCGCCAGGGCCTGAAGTTGTCCAAGCATTTCAAGGCCTGGAGCTGACCGGGCGACTCTCTGAGTCGTTATGTCGCGGCCGGCGTTCACTAACGGCTTAACCACCCCGCGCTTACCTTGAGGTCCAGTATTCGGTCGGGCCTTGATGGATGTTGCGTAGCGTAGTGAAGCGTCTGGCGTTCGGGGTTTTCGCGGCCGTGGCCTGCTTCGGCGCGGCCCAGGCGGCCCCGGCGATGTGGGAAGTCCGCGACAAGGACTCGGTCGTCTACCTGTTCGGTTCGATGCATGTGCTGGCGCCGAACGTGCGCTGGCGCACGCGGGCCTTCGATCACGCCTATGCCGCCGCCGACCGGGTGTGGTTCGAGACGCGGGCTGATGTCGGTCCCGACCGCATCAAGGCCCTGGTCGACCGCTACGGCGTCGATCCCGACCGTTCCCTGACCGAGAAGCTCTCGCCGACGGCTCTCGCCACCCTGCGTCCGGTGCTGGATCGGGGCGGCGTGCCCTTGGAGCGCGTCGAGCGCCTGCGCCCCTGGGCGGCGGCGATGATGCTGTCGGTGGCGCCGATGACGAAGGCCGGCGGCAAGGTCGAGAGCGGCGTCGATGTCGCCACCACCCAGCGCGCCCGCACGGCCGAGAAGCCGATCGAGACCTTCGAGACGATCGAGCAGCAGCTGCGCATCTTCGCCGACCTGCCCGAGCCGGTGGAGCTGGCCTATCTGGACGACGTCGCCCGTGAGCAGCTGTCGCCGCCACGCGACGGCGTCGACCTGGAGCGCGCCTGGCTCAAGGGCGACATGAACCGCCTGGGCGCGAGCCTGGTCGATCACATGAAGACCGAGCGGCCGGCGCTCTACCAGGCCCTGCTGTTGCGCCGGAACCTGGCCTGGGCCGATCGCTTGGACGCCGTCATGCGGCAAGGGCAGGGGACCGATCTGGTCGTCGTCGGAGCCTTGCACATGGCCGGAAACGAAGGGCTTCCGGCCCTGATGAAGGCGCGCGGCTATGCCGTGCGGAGGATCCAATGAGTCTGTCGCAGCCACGCCGCGCGGCAACGCGCCGCACTACATCTGGTGGACAGTCGGTGCGGTTACACAAATTCTAGCCCTCGTTCCCGTCCGGCGCGACTCACTGAGTCGGCAGCCCGACGGGGCCGGTGAAACTCTCCCACGGAGGCGGCCTTGGCCCGCATCGCACCTGATCCGTTCCTGATCCTGCAAGGCCGCGTCGAGGCCTGGGAGCGGTGCGCGCGCATCCCCGGATGCGACAAGGCCGTCTGGCGCCAGGACGCCGAGGGCCGCGTGATCCGCTGGTCCGACTTCGGCGATCGCTTCTCGCGCTACGGCTGGGAAGCCGTCAGCCGCCCGCGCCCCGGCGTGCTGGGCCGCGCCCTGTCGGTCAAGCGCCTCGAAGCCATCCACTGGCGCGGCGTGACCCGCGACGCCGTCTCGTCCGACCCGTTCCAGGACCGCAAGGCGGCCTGATTTCCTGCCAAGAACGTCAAGCGTCTCAATCGTTTAGATTGGCGTGCATGACAAAATGACAATGTTCCTTGACACGGCTACGTCCTGATGTGACAAGTTTCCTTGTCAAATTGAGAGGGGTGCTTGTCATGGAAGATGATGTGAAGCCGAAAAGGCTCCAGTGGGCGGTGTTCGCGGTCGGGGTCCTGGCCCTGTCGGCAATCCCGCTCTGGCTGGCCTTCTCCCACGCCCTGACGGGCAATGCGTTGCTGGCGGCGCTGTTCGTCTGGCTGCTGGTGTTCCTGGCCTTCACCTACACCGCGTCCTCGCGGCTGAAGTCGGGCCGGATCGGTCCGGTGATGCAGCGCTATCGCCGCCGGCTGGCGGTGGCGATGTTGAGCTACGGCGTGATCCTGATCGGCTCGATGTCCCTGCTGCGTGGTGGTGATCTCACGGGGCCGCTGCTGTGGATCGTGGCCGCCGCGCCGGGCATCCCGATCCTGGGCGTGATCGTCGTGATGGGCCTCTACCTGAAGGAAGAGCCCGACGAGCTGGATCGCATGATCCATGTCGAGGCCATGCTGTGGGGCCTGGGCGCGGTCCTGGGGGTCTCCACCGTCTGGGGCTTCCTGGCCAATGCCGAGGTGGTGCCCAACCCGCCGCTGTTCATGGTCTTCCCGCTGTTCTGTCTGGTCTGGGGGATCAGCCAGCCGATCATCCGGAGGCGGTACCAATGAAGAACCGCCTGAAGGTCCTCCGCGCCGAGCGGGACTGGAGCCAGGCCTATCTGGCCGAACAGCTCCAGGTCTCCCGCCAGACCATCAACGCCCTGGAGACGGGCAAGTACGATCCCAGCCTGCCGCTGGCCTTCAAGATCGCCCGCCTGTTCGACCAACCGATCGAAGCGATCTTCCAAGACGAGGCCTAAGGGCCTTCCACCACCCGGACTTCAACCCACAGCTCGGCGCGCCGCGCCGAACCCTTCCGCACGCCTGTGCCCAGGAGAAAACCATGCGCAAGCCCACCGTCCGTTTCCGCTTCCTGGTGATGTTCATCGCCATCATGGCCGCCTGCGGCGTCTTCGGCGGCAACCACGCCCACGCCGCCGACCGCATCACCGTCACGGTGACCGGCAAAGGCCCCGACGTCGTCCTGATCCCCGGCCTGGCCTCGTCCGGCGCGGTCTGGGACGAGACCGTCAAGCAGCTGGCCCCGACCCACCGGGTCCACGTCGTCCAGGTCGCGGGCTTCGCCGGCGCGCCGGTGGCCGGCAACGCCGAGGGCCCGGTCGTCGAGCCGCTGGTCGAGGCGGTCGACGCCTATATCAAGGCCAACAAGCTGAAGTCGCCGGCGGTGATCGGCCACTCGATGGGCGGCTTCACCGGTCTGCTGCTGGCTCGCCAGCATCCGGAGGACGTCAGCCGCCTGCTGATCGTCGACAGCTTGCCGTTCTTCTCGGTGCTGTTCGCGCCGACCGCCACGGCCGACAGCATGAAGCCCCAGGCCGCCGCCATGCGCGACGCCACCATCTCGATGAGCGCCGACGCCTTCGTCAGCCAGCAGGCCATGACCATGCCGCGCTTCGTCAAGTCGCCGGAAGGCCAGAAGACGGCCCTGGCCTGGTCGGCCGCCTCGTCGCAATCGGTCGTGGCCCGCGCCATGTACGACCTGCTGACCACCGACGCCCGCGCCGAGCTGCCGGCCATCAAGACCCCGACCACGCTGCTCTATCCCTACGACCCGGCGATGGGCGCGCCGACGGCGATGATCGACAAGACCTATGCCGACGCCTACGCGGCCCTGCCGGGCGTGACCCTGAAGCGCATCGACGACAGCCGCCACTTCATCATGATCGACCAGCCCAAGGCCTTCGCCGACGCGGTCGAGAGCTTCTTGAAGTAAGGGACGGCGCAGTCCAAGCATGGGCCAACGCATCCGCGGGGGTCCCATGCTTCTCAATCTTCGTCGCCTTGCGGCCGGCCTGGCCTCGGTCCTGGCCCTGGGCTTCGCCGGGACCGCCCTGGCCGAGCCGGCGCTGTGGAAGATCCAGGACGCGGACTCGACCATCTATCTGTTCGGCACGATCCATGTGCTCAAGCCCACCACGGTCTGGCGCTCGCCCAAGATCGACAAGGCCCTGAAGGAGAGCGGCGACCTGACCCTGGAGATCGTCGGCGCCGACGACCCGGCCGTCATGCAGCCGCTGGTGCTGAAATACGGACTGGACCCCAACAACCCGCTGTCGGGCAAGATCGACGCCGCGGCCTTCCAGAAGGCCTCGGCCCTGGCCCAGGAAGGCGGCGTGCCGCCCGCGCTGCTGAACGCGATGCGACCCTGGCTGGCGGCGGTGCAGCTGTCGCTGATCCCGGTGATCAAGGCCGGCTACGATCCCAAGAGCGGCGTCGAGCCGATCCTGGCTGGCGAGATCAAGGCCGCCGGCAAGCCGGAAGGCGCCTTCGAGACCCCCGAGCAGCAGATCCGCTTCTTCGCCGACCTGCCGATCAAGACCGAGACGGACTTCCTGAAGTCGACCCTCGACGAGGCCGACGAAGGCGTTGGCAAGATCGACAAGATGGTCGCCGCCTGGGCCGCCGGCGACACCTCCGAGCTGGAGACCGAGTTCGTCACCGAGATGAAGGGCCAGTACCCCGAGCTCTACGACCTGCTGATCACCAAGCGGAACCAGGACTGGGCGCAGCAGCTGAAGACCAAGCTGGCCGGCAAGGGCGTCAGCTTCGTGGCCGTCGGCTCGGGCCACCTGGTGGGCCCCGACAGCGTCCAGGCGCAACTGGCCAAGCTGGGCGTCAAGGCCGAGCGGGTCGAGTAGGGCTGGGGAAGGACCTTGGAGCGGGCGGGGGGAATCGAACCCCCGACATCAAGCTTGGGAAGCTTGCGTTCTACCTCTGAACTACGCCCGCCAAAGGGACGCTCCGTGTAGCCTGTGACGTGCGCCTACTCAAGCCGCCTTCGCGCGGTTCGGCGCCGCTTGTGCGGGCAAACAGGCGATGGCGGGCTCCAGTCAAGCTGACCAAATTGCGCCGCACAATTCGTCTCCCTATCCCGGATGTGAAGCAGGGGAGTCGATCGACGCGTGCCAGTTTTGTCGGAAAGCCCTCGGGACGCCGAATTGCGCCAAGCCCCGCCTCGGATGGCGTTCGGCGAGGTGACGGTGGATATCGAAAGCCGCCGCGTGGAGGCGCCGATCGGGGCCAGCCGGCTGGAGCCCCGGGTCCTCGACCTGCTGCTGGCCCTGGCCGAGCGGCCGGGCCTGACCGCCTCGCGCGACCACCTGATCGAGACGGTGTGGGATCGGGACGTCGGCTCCCATCTGGCGCTGGACCAGGCGGTGGTCGATCTGCGCCGGGCCCTGGGCGACGACGCCCGCGCGCCGCGCTT
>Ga0164241_10000387_pt1 | contig 85817 bp, 73 predicted proteins | sample OricomyardsoilBY_FD_108780 | JGI IMG/M metagenome (GOLD analysis project Ga0164241, IMG submission 108780) | Backyard soil microbial communities from Emeryville, California, USA - Original compost - Back yard soil (BY) | ecosystem: Environmental > Terrestrial > Soil > Unclassified | place: USA... | reverse complement strand
TACCGGCAGTAGCCCGGTTGAGTATAAAGGCCGTGTGCCTGCCCGTTCTGTTGTTATTCCGGGATCATACACCAAAAAATTCCCTGCCGGCGATTTCCAGGTACCTTGTGCCCTGATAATCGGAACCCGTAAAGAATCAACCGATAAAAAAACCTCATTGAATGATGCTTTGAGGGAGAATAATGTTGCTGTTTAATTAGATGTGAGGATTGAGATTTGAGATATGAGATTTATAGTCTGTCTCAAATCTCAAATCTCAAATCTCGAATCTAACAAAATGAAAATACTCATAAGGCTGCCTAACTGGCTGGGTGATGTGGTGATGAGCACCCCTTTCATCAACGCGGTTAAGCAGCTTTATGCTGATGCGCAGATCGACGTCATCATTAAAAAGGAGCTGAGCTCCATCGCTTCGCTTATACCGGGTATTGATACTATCTATTCCTTTTCCAAACAGGATAACCCCGGACTCGGCGGTGTGTACCGTTTCGGAAAATCTTTAAGATCCAAAAACTACGACATCTTCTTCACCCTGCCCGATTCGCTTTCGGCAGCGGTAATGGGTAAGGCAACAGGTGCCAAAAAACGAGTTGGCTATAGCAAAGAGGGCGGCTTTTTCCTGCTCACCAAAGTTTGCCGCCGACCAAAAAACGCGCACCGGGTAGATGGATACCTATCCATACTCGAACAATTCTCAGGAAAAGTCATTAGCCAAAAAGATGTAAGATTACAGCCGCAACCGCAGAAGAGATCGGAACTTGTTTTATTGAATTTTAACTCGGAAGCTGAATCGCGGCGCATGCCTTTGGATAAGGGAAAGGAGTTACTGGCCTTACTTACCCATACTTTTACAGACATCCAGTTCGGATTGATAGGCGGACCAAAGGATGCGGTTTATGTGGAGGAATTACTGCAGGGCGCCGATAACCTTGATCGCATAAGCAATTATTGCGGCAAAACCACTTTGGTGACACTGGCCAACCTAATGGCGGGTGCAAAAGTGCTGTTGAGTACTGATTCGGGTCCGGCGCATTTGGCCAATAGTGTTGGTTTACCGGTTGTGGCATTGTTTGGTGCCGGCGATGAGCGCAATACAGCCCCGTACAATGCTGATAACCTTACCGTAATTCGTGCCGGGCAGCTACCGTGCGAACCCTGCGTGCGCAATGTTTGCAAATTGTATGGCATACCCAAATGCATGCAATTGCTTGACGATACGCGAATTATTAACGCGCTGAGCGTATATTTGAACCATGCTTAGAGACGAAGTTGCCAAAGCTTTTAAAGTAGTACAGGATGGCGGTATCATTCTTTATCCTACCGATACCATTTGGGGCATTGGCTGCGACGCCGCCAATACCGATGCCGTTAAACGCATATTCGCCCTGAAACAGCGCGACGAAGCTAAGAGCATGATCATATTGCTTGATACCGATAACAAACTGCAAAGCTATATACAGGAAGTGCCTGAACTGGCTTATAACCTGATAGAATATGCCGAAAACCCGCTTACGCTGGTAATGCCGGGCGCTAAAAATATCTCGCCCGCGCTTATAGCTGCTGATGGCAGTGTGGGAATAAGGGTAACATCGCACCAGTTTTGCCAGCAGCTTATACAGCGCCTGCGCAGGCCGTTGGTTTCAACATCAGCTAATATAAGCGGCGAGCCCTCTCCTCAATATTTTGGGCAGATAAGCGATGACATTATTAACGGGGTTGATTACGTGGTAGACTTGGAGCAGCACAGTACCGAGATCAAAAAGCCCTCTACCATTATGCGGCTTGACCCAAGTGGGAAATTTGAGTTTTTGAGACGATAATTCAACCAAAGTGTAGATGTATACGTGATATGCATCCATTTATTTCGGTATACACCTAATTTTACAACACTCTTATTACCAATTAATTAAGCAATTAATGTGAAATATTCCCCCGATAAAATCGTTAAAAAAGGGCAATTACAACTTCTGGTTGTATACACGTGGCTACACCTTTTGCAAAGTATTTATCAGGGAGTAACATCGGGATTACCCTAACTCAGGCGTGTTCATTTTTTCACTGTTGCGATGTATCACCTCGTCCAGTTCCTGCGCGCAACGCTCTAACATTCTCAGGCATTCGTTGCGTTCGTCCTCGTTGGCGGCTTGCTTCAACAGATCAACCAGGCTAAAAATAGAACACAATGGCTTACGAATCTCGTGCGAGTTGGACCAGGCCAGGTCGCGCAGGGTATCATTAGAATCTTTTATTTTTTTGTAGGCCTGCTTTAATGACTCTTCCGCGTTTTTACGTGCTGTAATATTATGGCCTATACCCAGCAAATGGGTAATGGCACCGTTGCTATCGTGCACGGGTACTTTTGATGTTAGCAGCCAGTGTTTTTCGCCATGCTCGTCGTAAAAAAACTCCTCCATGTCCAGCAGCGGTTTGCCGGTGCGCAACACCTCCATATCATCATGAAAACCGCGCTCACCAATATCGCCTTCGTATAATTCAATATCGGTTTTACCAAGCACATCGCTTTCTGACGCCGCCCCCACCGAACGCACATCGGCCCTGTTGGCAATTATCTTACGGCCATCCGGATCCTTAACATAAATTATATCCGGTAAATTGTCAATCAGGGTGCGCAACATTGCGCCCTGTGCGGTTTGTATAGACTCGGTTTCGGGTGTGTTCATGCCACTATTTTGTTTAACAAAGCACGCCTTGCTAACAAATTAAAAGATAAAATGGTTTCTAAAATCATGCTACCTAAGGCAGCAGGGCTCATAACTGTTTTATAAATATACAAATTAGCATTTCAGTTTACCAACAACGGGACGCGTTTTTGTTGTAAAATTGACACTATCTACCATTAGTCACAAAAATGTGACAAATCCTAAATCATACGTTAACACCAGGTGTTTCACAAAAATATATGAAACAAGTGAAACAGATATTATGCTAATTATTTGATTATTAATACTTTATAATTTGATATGAAACAAATTGAAACTACTTATTCGTCAGGAAAATTAGCTGTAAAATCAATATAAGTACCTTTATATCAACTGGTTGAATATTAGATAAATTTTCACCTTTTGTGAAACAAGTTTTTAAACGCCGCTGGATAATTTACCTTCGCGGCAGTATAAATCTATCTAACAAATATGAATAACGCCATAAAAACAGCGCTTGTAACCGGGGCCGGCAAGGGCATAGGATTGCACCTCACCAAAAAACTACTAAACGAAGGCATAGCCGTGATTGCCATTACACGATCAGGCCAGATTGATGGTTTTGAGCACCCAAAGCTTACCGTTATACAGGGCGATATCAGCAATGAAAAAAGCATTTCAAATGTAGCCTCGCAAGTAGGAAGTTTGGGCATTAGTATAGACTGCCTTATCAATAATGCGGGGGTTTTGCTTGATGCTGATACCGAAGTACCTACCGCTGCCGCGCTTAACGCCAGCTTTGCCACCAATACTACGGGCACAGCCTTGTTTACAGAGGCGCTGTTAAACAAAGTTACAGATGGAGGACAGATCATCTTCCTTTCCACCATCATGTCGCTGCTGCGTGCTGCTGGGCCCGATGCTCCGGCTTATCGCATGTCAAAAGCCGCATTGAATATGTATGTTGTGATGCTAAGTGAGCGGATGATTAAAAGAAACATACGCGTAACTGCCCTACACCCGGGCTGGGTACAAACCCGCATGGGCGGAAAAACCGCACCCACTACCATTGCGCAGTCTGTTAGCGGCATTTATAAGGCTATTACTGAGAATAAAGAAACGGGTAAGTTTTGGAATGTGGATTCGGCGGGGATTGAGGGATATTGAGATCATCCGTTAGTGTAGTCGCAGACTACACGCATATTAGTCCGAAGTCGGAGACTTCGAGACAGCGGGTATTTACGTTTTTAAGACAGGTCATGGAGTTTGTCATCATCGGAATTTTACAAGCGCCTGGTCAATCAAATGCGATATTCTAAAAAAGCTTAAGGTCAGTTTACCTGCCGTTGCTTTTAAGGCCTCCGGGGGCAAATTTACCTGGCCTTGCATTAACGTAAGCGGACCAAACCTCGTGCTAACATTTGGCCATTCTTTTTCAAAGGTCTTAAAAGCTGCTCTAAAAACATCAGCAAATTTCCGACTCTCTATTTTATACCCTTTTAGCTGCCGCAGTTTAAGAGCATGTATGTTATAAAAAAGTTGGGTATCGTTATCCAGATCTATCCAAACAGAAAAGAATATTCTTGATGGCGAAGTCAGGAGATCGGCAGATGGGTTAGCCCATTCAGTTTTAAATAATTTGAGGAACACGCTATTTTGGTATTCGCCCACAGCAGTATGCAGCCTCAAATTGTTGAGGTCATCAGCTGGCATTGCATCGGCCACCTCTGTGAAACAATTTAAATAAAATAATTTTCTATCCACGTTTGCTAAGGTTGTTTCTTACTGAATGTTATCCCGTAGTTCCGACTATTGTTAATGTAACTGTTTTCTTTAAGTAAAGAAATTAAAAATACAAACAATTTATATCAACAAGTAATCCGTAGTCTTTGACTACGGATTACTATGTATGTAGCCTATGACTACCGTGTCAAAATTACAATCAATCCGCATCTGTGGTAGAATCTGCGTTGAACGCTCCCGCCATCTAACAAAAAATGTGCACGGTAGTCGCAGACTACACGCATATTAGTCCGAAGTGGGAGACTTCGAGACAGCGCTGCCCGTACAGCGCCATCATCACCTAAACAAATTTTTTATCCATTCCCACACAGTTTTACGTTTCTCGCCATACTGCTTTACAATATTGGGCACTTCATCAAGCGTTACAACCAGATCATGATGATAAACATAATCAAGGTGCTTTACCGGCACATCCCTTAAAAAACTGGTATGCCATTCCATAAACCATGACCATTTTGCACCCACTTTAAAAGATTCTTCCGGGTCGGGCGGCACTCCCGTTTCATGAAAAGCAATAGGCATCACATCGCCCACAATGGCGCGTGTGCGCCGGTACATTTCAATCTGCGATTGTTCTTTTTTATAAGTATCCGGGCCGGCAATATCCACATACGCGTCGCCCGGGTACCAGGCCGGGTCTGGCTCGTCCGTGTAACACAACACCCATATCAGGTTATTAAGTCCCTTTTGGTTCACATAATAATCGTACATCGTTATCCACAGGCGTTTAAAGCGCTCGGGGCCCTGCTTACTCCACCAAAACCAGTCGCCATTAAGTTCATGAAACGGCCGCCACAACACCGGGATGTTGGCGCGTTTCAGTTTTTTAAGCAGCGCAGCCTTTTCGTCCATTTCTTTCCAGAAGGCTATATGCTCGGGCGTACCTTCTACAAATATCTTATCAATGTCTATTTGCTTTTTTGAGTTTTCGTACCCGTTTCCGATGGACGGCGCACCCCAATGCCACATTATAGTGGGTATGCCTCCCTTGCGCCACCACCGTTTGGCATATTTAACCTCTTTTTTATTTTTGGCGCTGTCCATAAAGTCCAGTCCGCGGATGGCTGGGAGTTTTCCGGTGCTGTCTTTCACGTACTTAAGCTCGTCGTCGCCCCAGTTTGATGTCATTTGCCCGGCCAGCATCTTTTTGCCGTACATATCCTGCAAATAGCCATAAACCGCTTTAGCCTTCCTTGAGGCATTTTTGTTTGACAATTGCCTGTGCTGCTGCCCGTAACCCTGTTGGGTAAGGATGAATAAAAAAGCAAAAGCATATAATAAACGCATAGAGTAATGTAATGTCAGGTATTTATCAAATATAACATAGCTGTGTTAACTGTGATAAGCTATTTCATCATTTATATTGCTGTTCGAAGGCCGATACTGCGACAGCGTAATTTAGAACCTCGTATCATTTGTCATTGCTGTAAGGTACGAAGCAATCGCAAGTATGCAAAGTTCGCGATTGCTTCGTACCTCGCAATGACACGTTTTGATAAACCCCCTCCCAAATAATTTCCTTAATTTTGCCCTTCGCTTCACCGCGAACGCATACATGAAAAAACATCTCCAACATCCCGTTTTCAAAACATTAAGCAAAATTGCCGGCGAACAAAGCCTGCAGGTGTATGCGATCGGGGGTTTTGTGCGCGATATTTTTTTAAACCGCCCTTCAAAGGATATTGATATAGTTGTAATAGGCAATGGCATAGATTATGCCGAAACGGTTGCCAAAGCATTGAAGGTAAAACTGGCCGTGTATAAAAACTTCGGAACGGCTTCTTTGAGGTACCATGATCTGGAACTGGAGTTTGTGGGGGCACGTAAAGAAAGCTACCGTAGTAATTCGCGCAAGCCAATTGTTGAGAATGGCACTTTAGAGGACGACCAGCTGCGCCGCGACTTTACCATTAACGCGCTGGCCATATCCTTGCATCCTGATACTTATGGTGAATTAGTTGATCCGTTTAACGGCATAGTCGACCTGGAAAGCAAGCTTATCCGCACACCACTAAATCCGGTAGAGACTTTCAGCGATGACCCATTACGCATGATGCGCGCCATCCGCTTTGCCACGCAGCTTAATTTTAAAATTGATGAGTTGGCGGTTGAGGCTATTAAAAACAATGTCGATCGTATCAGCATCGTTTCGCAGGAGCGCGTTACTGATGAGTTGAATAAGATCATCCTGTCGCCAAAACCATCCATTGGTTTTAATTACTTGTTTGATACCGGCCTGCTGCATAAAATTTTCCCGCAGATGGTGGCGCTGCATGGCGTTGATTACATTAACGGCAAGGGGCACAAGGATAATTTTTACCACACCCTGCAGGTGTTGGATAACATATGCGAAACAACCGACGATTTGTGGCTGCGTTGGGCCGCAATATTGCATGATATTGCCAAGCCTGCCACCAAGCGCTTTGAGGTCGGTCATGGCTGGACATTCCACGGTCACGAAGATAAGGGTGCGCGCATGGTACCTAAAATTTTCGCGCAGCTAAAACTGCCGCTCAACGAGAAGATGAAACTGGTACAAAAGCTGGTACAATTGCATTTGCGACCTATTGTGCTATCACAATCTGTTGTTACCGATTCGGCCGTTAGGCGTTTACTTTTTGAGGCAGGCGACGACATTGAAGGCCTGATGCTGTTGTGTAAAGCAGACGTAACTACCAAAAACGAGTACAAGGTTAAAAAGTACCGCAACAATTTTGAGCTGGTTCAGCAAAAATTAAAGGATGTTGAGGAGCGCGATAGCATACGCAACTGGCAGCCGCCTGTTACAGGTACCGATATTATGCAACTGTTTGGCATTAAAGAGGGCCGCGAGGTGGGCATTATCAAAAACAAAATACGCGAAGCCATACTGGAAGGCGAGATACCGAACAGCCGCGATGAAGCAATTGCCTTTACCATAGCCCGTGGGCAAGAAATTGGCTTAAAAGTTGTGGAAGGCTCAAACACAAACTAAAAACATTATTTTTGCAAAAAAACTCTACTATCTTATACAATGGCACTATACAGGTTCAGCGTAACTTTTGAGGATTATGACGACGTATCCCGCGTGATCGATGTTAAATCAAATCAAACATTTGAAGATCTGCATCGCGCAATACACCAGTCTACTAAATACAACCCCGAGTTTTCATCATCTTTTTATATCAGTAACGATCAATGGATAAAAGGCGAGGAAATAACCTATTTGCCAAACCAGCGACGCATTGACCGCGGCATAGCTTTGATGGAAAAAGTTAAGCTGAGCAGCCGGATAGATGATCCGCACCAAAAATTTTACTACACTTTTAACTTCGATCGCCCTTTTGATTTTCATATCGAACTGATGAAGATCATCCTGGATGAGGACCCTAAGGTTACCTACCCGGCAGTTATAAAATCAACCGGCGAAGCACCGCGGCAATTTGTTACGGGCCCTGATGCTGCTATGGCAGCAGCCGCCGCTACGGATGCCGACGAGTTTGACTTTTTTAATGAAGTGGGCATGAATCCCGAGGATGCGGACGACTTTACCGAAGTTGATGAAACCGGTGAGGAAGTTGTTGCAGGCGGTGATGATGAAGAAGGGGAAGAAGACGAATTTGGCAGCGAGTTTGCCGACGATGAAGGCTTTGAGGATGACAGCAAATCAAGGGATGATTATTAGGTAGTTGTTGGTTCATGGATCATAGTTCATAGTTAGTTGATGGTTCATAGATCATGGTTCATAGCTTTTAATTAGCACATATTGAATTGACAGGTCCATGAACTATCATCTATGAACTATGAACTAAACAACAAAACCCTGCTCGTCATCGCCGGCCCTACGGCATCCGGTAAAACGGCTGCTGCTATAAGGTTGGCGAGGCATTTCAATACGGTTATACTTTCGGCAGATTCAAGGCAGTTCTATAGCGAAATGTCAATCGGCACAGCTAAGCCTGATATTGAGGAACTGGCTGCGGCTACGCATTACTTTATTGATTCGCACAGCATAAATGAGCCTTTCTCCGTCGGCGATTTTGAGAAACAGGGCCTGGCCCTGCTTGATGAACTGTTTAAACAGCACGATGTAATTATACTGGTTGGAGGATCGGGCCTGTACATTAAGGCCCTGTGCGAAGGTTTTGATGATATTCCGCAAGCCGATGAAGGTATACGCGAACAACTGAACAACGAGTTGGCCCAAAATGGAATAGCGGCGCTACAGGAAGAATTAAAAACGGTTGATCCTGCTTATTATGCAGAGGTCGATATCAACAATCCCCAACGTATTATACGCGCCCTGGAGGTATATCGCAGTACTGGTCAACCCTTCTCATCCTATCGCAAAGCAACAACCAATAGGCGCCCCTTTAATTGCGTTAAAATAGCGCTTGATCTGCCCCGCGAAGTTCTTTACAACCGCATTAATACCCGCGTTGATGTAATGATAGCGCAGGGCCTGATTGATGAAGTGCGTGCCCTGTTACCTTACCGACACTTAAACGCGTTAAATACTGTTGGCTACAGCGAATTGTTTGATCACTTTGATGGCAAAACTGATCTTAATACCGCAGTTGAATTGATAAAACAGAATACCCGTCGTTTTGCTAAACGGCAGTTAACCTGGTTCAGAAAAGACAAGGAAATGCATTGGCTTATGCCTGATGAAATTACAGGCAAAAAAATAGAGGAGTTGATATCAACTCCTCCATACGGCACAGCCTATTAATCTTTTTAAAGTAATTTGCTATTGCTGTAGCTTTTTAATGCAGGTTATCAAACTATCTCTCCAATACGGAATTTCTATACCAAATATTTCCTTTGCTTTGCTTTTATCCATAACCGAGTAACTTGGCCTTGTGGCGCGCGTAGGGTATTGGTCAGTACGGATAGGTATAGCTTTTACCTGTGTTCCTGATATATCAAATACCGCCCTGGCAAAATCAAACCATGATGTTACGCCCTCGTTACTGTAATGATAAATGCCATAAGCGGCACTTTGCTGTTCAATAATATGAAGAATAAATCCGGCAAGGTCAATAGCATAGGTAGGTGTACCTACCTGGTCGGCAATTATGCGCAGCTCGTCACGGTCTGCACCCAGTTTAAGCATAGTTTTAACAAAGTTATTACCATGCTCAGAATATAACCAGCCTGTACGAATGATGAAATGCTTTTCTATTTGAGCAGCGGCTTTCTCGCCATCCAATTTGGTTTGACCGTAAACACTTATAGGATGTGTTGGGTCTGATTCGGTAAGCGGCCGGGCCACATCGCCTTTAAAAACAAAATCTGTTGATACATGGATCAGTACCGTGCCATATTTAGCGCATTGGTCGGCCAGGTTCTTCACCCCTGTTACGTTTACTTTTTCAGAAAGTTCACTGTCGTCTTCTGCTTTATCAACCGCGGTATAGGCTGCGCAGTTAATGGCATAAGCTGGCTTTTGCGCGGCAAAAATTTTATCAAGCGCTTCAACATCCAATATGTTAGCTTCAGCTTCTCCGGGAAAGTAAAATGTTTCCGAATCAGCTCCCGTTATGCTTTTTATACAATTGCCCAGTTGACCCGAAGCTCCGAATATTACTACCTTACTCATTTCTTAAATATCTTTTTTGCGGCTTTAAACAATACGGGTGGCGTAATTTCGCGGATAACATCCTTAACGGTTACCGGCTCGTGTTCTACATCATCTTCCTTGCCCGCTCTGCCCATAAACAAGGTAGCATGCGGGGTTTCGCTGATCTCGCTTTTTGGTCTCCCGTTGGTATAATAATATAATGCTATTGATTTACGACTGCGGTCCGGCGGACAGGTTAGCGCGTCGGGGTGACCGTGGTATGAAAAATCCGTTGTTGAAAAAATAGCTATCCTGTTAAAAATGGGCAGCACTTTTTTGTATGATCTGGTCATGCTTTTATCCCAAAGTTCAAAATGGCCGCCATAGCTTTCCTCCCAATCTTTATTAAGGTATACCAGCAGGTTTATGCGGCGGTCAAGCCGGGTCATTTCATGTTTATTAAAATCAGCATGTACTTTTAGCAAACCGCCGGGCTTAATTTCATGGTAGCCCCCTCCTAATAAATACGGGTCAGGTAACAATGTTTCTTTTATGCCGGTAAGTTGCTGCAAAAACTCCAGGACCGGCTGCGAGTTTAAGAAATGGACGAAACCTTTAGTAACATCGCTAAAGTATTTTTCGCCTTTAGCTTCCAGTTTTTTCTCGTTATGGCTATTGTAGGTTTTTACGTCCTGCTTGGTTGAAAGATCAGGAAAATCAGCCAGTACCTGACTCAGTATCTCTCCGTTAAAAAAATTGTCGATTACAATATTCGGGAAGGGTTCTGCATTTAAATACTCTTTTTGTTTATCAATACCCAGCTGCTTTATATCCTTTATATTCGGGTTTAAATAATTCATAAATAAGTATGCTTTTTGCCTGCGCAATATAACTAAATTATCACATTTATGTTTGCAATGCCAATGGGTTATATGTGATTATGGCCAATTTTATACGTATAAATTAAACTAAATTTGCTCTGTTAAAACCTGCATTATTTGAGATCAATCATAAATAACTATTACGTAAAGTTGCGATCAACCAATATACTTTCAAATTTTTTCAATTTGAGCAGTATACAAGTGTCTAACATATTGCTGTTAGTTATTACTATCAGAATAATAACAGGCCGCTACGGGATTGAAACCTATGGGCTGGTGTCAGTAGCTTACACATTTCTAATGCTTGCCGGTACGGTTATTAGTTATGGCACCACCCAATCTGGTGTCAGAGACACAGCTTACCATATTAACGAACCCGAAAAATTGAGTTTGGTTATTTACAATGCGTTAGGCATACGTGTGATTATATTTATGCTATTTTGTTTGGCGCTGTCAGCTTACTATTGGTTCGACCCTGATCATTATAATTATTTATGGTTTGCACTCCCCCTGGCAATGGCCGAAGTTTTTAATCCTTTATGTTTTTATATCGGGGTAGAAAAAGTCAAAATATTTAACCTTTTTAACCTGATAGCTAACTTCTTTGCTGTGGCAGCAATCTTTATTCTGGTGAGAGGTACCAACAATGCTGTATGGGTAAATTTTATATTAGGGACAGCAAACGTTATTACTTATGTGGGGTTGTTTGTGTATCTGCATAAACGTTTCCGGCTGCAATTTTATCTGCCTTCGGCCATTGATCTGATTGCAATAAGCAGGGCCAATTTTTCGCTTACGCTGAATAATATATCAGCCAACCTTCAGCAATCGGTTATATTTTTTGCATTGGGTTTTTTCAATTCGCCGTTACTTGGCGCATATAGCCTTAGCAATAGGGTAATTGGGCAATGCCGCAACGCTTTTAACATTGTCTCAAACGCGGTGTATCCTAAAGCGGTTGCGATATACAAACTGAGCGAAGAGCAATGGATGGGTTTCAGGAAAAAAATGAAAAATATTTTTGGCCGGATAGCGCTGGGTGGAGCATTGATTATTTTTGCAATGGCAGACCTGATCGTGTTTATACTTACAAAGCAACATGATCCGGATACTATTTTGATATTACGTGTAATGGCTTTTGTACCAATTATATCAGCATATAACGTTTTTAGCATGCTTGATTTATTGCTGAAGCAAAAACGGCGTAATATATTTAATATTGGTGTGGTGCTTATAGCGGTAGCCGTAATTATAGCTTTTTTATCGGCTTATAGCGAAAATATATATCTGATAGGTGCTTTCACAATATTTATAGAAGGAACGGCCTGGCTTATGTATGAGTATGTTATAAATAAAACAAAAAACAAAAATGCCTAAGCCGGTAGCCGTTATTTTATTGAATTGGAACACGCCCGGATACACCGCGGCATGCATTAACTCATTAAAGCATTATTGCGATGAAAATATGTTTGATATAATTGTTGCAGATAATGGATCAACGGATAATTCACTATCCATTTTACAAGCGCAATTTCCGGATGTTGTATTTATTGACAACCAGGAAAACCTGGGATTTGCTGAAGGGAATAACAGGGCGCTGAGCTATAGTATAGAGCACGGGTGCACATATTCGCTGCTTATAAATACCGATACCCTTGTTGATGAAGATATTATAACCGCGCTGAGCCAGCATTTAAACACTCACCAGCAGGCAGCTGCCGCACAGCCTGCTATTTACTGGATGCACGATAAAAGTAAAATATGGAACGGTGAAGGTAATTTTAACGCTGTGACAGGCATGGTGCGATCTGATACAAAGACACCTACACATCATGATCTCGCATCATTTAAACAAGCGAAATGGGTTACGGGCTGCTGCGTTTTATTACGTAACAGCGCGCTGCAAAAAAGCGGTTTGCTCAATAATAAATTCTTTTTGTACTACGAGGATGTAGATCTATCCTATCGTTTACGCGATAATGGTTTTGAATTACATTACCTGCCATCGGTTAAAATGTATCATGAAGCTGGTGTATCTGCAAAAATATCCCCCAAGAACAACGAGGGAAATTTGAGTCCGGTAATACACTACTACACCAGCCGCAATCATATATGGTTTTTGCGTAAATATGGCAACACTGCCTTTTTACCGATATACGCAATTCGCACCGGGTTATATTACGGAGCATTATATGTTTATTTTAAACTTCGTAACCGGAATCAGAAAGCATCCAATTTAATAAAAGGGCTAAAAGACGGGCTTTTCACACCAAAAAACTTAATTTGGCCCGCATACTTTGATAATACCAATAGCCGCTAAACATGTTTGTTTTTACGCTCATTTTTGTCGCATCGTTTATTGTAGCTTTCAGAGAGGTGCTGAAAGGGCGGCGCGATGGCATATTACTTTTTATTATCCTGGGCCTGTCTATGTATACCACGGCCATGTCTGTAACGTATACGCTTGGGCTTAAGCTATTAATACCGGTATTTCAGTATTTTAAAGAAATATTGGTACTCTGCACACTCGCTTTAAATATAGTAAGCCTTAAATACCGGCCCCGGTTTCATTTAATAGATTATGCTATTTTTTCCTTTCTGACGCTAACACTTATCTATGCTCTACTACCCATCGGCGAACAAAACTTTATGCAAAGGCTGCTGGCGCTTAAAAGTACATCATTCTATATAGTAGTGTATTTTACAGGGCGGTTGATGGATCCTCAGAATGTGTTTATCAGCAAGTATTTTAACTATCTGATATTGCTTACCATAGCTGCAGGGGTTGTGTTGTTGGGCGAGATAGCATTAAACCGCCACTTACAAACCCTTACCGGCTACGCCGAATACGTTTACTACTTTTTCAATTTTGAACCAACCGGCTCCTACGGCCTTAGTACTACCTTTGAATCTGACAGCGGACACAAGCGATTTGCTTCTTTTTTTGCCAACCCGCTTGAGCATGCCGCTGCAACCTTACTGGCCTTGTCTGTTATACTGGCTTTATATACCGATGCGAAAAATAAATTTAAACCTACAAGCATGGGTATGGCAGCGCTTGGTGCCACCTTACTTTCTATAATTTTCGCCTTATCAAGGGCGCCGCTTGCTGCCTATTTCCTGATCATCTACGTTTATGCTTTAGTTACAAACCATAAACTTATTACGCGCACTATTCATGTAGCGGGCCTGTGTGCTGTAGCTTATTTAGCCTATTTATTCAGCGATTCAACCCGGCGAAGCAACCCACTGATACAGGTTTTAATGAATACTATTGACTTTACGGACCCATCCAGTGTGGGCCACGTGGTTGAGTGGGTGGCGGGTATAAACGCGATGATACAAAATCCACTGGGTTTAGGCTTGGGCGCTTCGGGCCGTGTAGCAGGCACTTTAGGCGAAAACGTAGGCGGCGAGAATCAGTTTATTATTATTGGCGTACAGGCCGGCGTAGCGGCATTGCTACTGTATTTGTATATATACATAATGTTTATACGGACGGGTATAAAAGGATTGCGTTACCTTGAAGGCAAGGAGCGGCAAGTTTGCCTGGCTGTGTTATTGATGAAAGTTGGTTTCTTAATTCCATTATTTACGTCAGAAGTTGAATCATCTTCTTATATTTCCTACATAAACTGGTTTTTGTCGGGTTTGTTTATCAGTATAATTATGCGGCCCCGTGCAGCAACAACAGCCACGTTGAAAAATGATTGAAACGATAATAAAAAAGTTGAAGAACGACCCTAACTATAAATGGGATAGCGCCTATAGCGGGCGCGATCTGTTTATTGTGACCTGGACAAGGAGTTGGCAGGCATTGCGCGGCCTGTTGTTTCTTAAACCTTTTTTACGGCGTTCATCAGGACTTGTTTTTTTAGGATGCGGGGTAAAAGTGAGGCATGCATACCAGCTTTCCGCCGGCAAGAATTTGATATTGGATGATAATGTAAGTATAAACGCGCTATCAGTTAATGGCATAAAGTTAGGCGACCATGTTTCTATAGCACGCGACTCTATTTTGTTTTGCACCGGCATAATTGCGCAAAAGGGAACAGGGATAACTATTGGCAACCGCACCGGAATAGGCGCACGGGCATTCATAGCCGGACAAGGCGGCGTTATTATCGGCGATGATGTAATAACCGGCCCTAACATCCAGATATTTTCAGAGAACCATAATTTTGACGATGCATCGTTAACCATAAAAGAGCAGGGCGTTACCCGACAGCCCACAGTTATAGGCAACAATTGCTGGTTGGGCGGGGGCATTACCATACTGGCTGGCGTTACGGTTGGCGATGGCTGTGTTATTGCAGCAGGCAGCGTGGTAACTAAATCGGTTCCGCCTAACTCAATAGTGGCGGGTATTCCGGCAAAAGTTATTAAAATCCGCGGAGAGGTTTAGCCAATGCATAAGCCGCTTATTATAGGTGTGGATGTACGCGACCTGAAGGTGGCAAAAACCGGCACACGCACCTATTTACTTGAACTTTGCCGCGAGTTTGAAAAAATGCAAAGCAATGCCTTAAGGTTTGAATTTTTAGATACTTCATTGCCGGTTTATACCGGCAACAATAAATTGCTTAAATGGACTGAGCATTTGCGTTATCAAACATGGAAACAAGTAATACTGCCTTTAAAAGCCCATAGTAAACATTGTGATATAGTTTTTTGTACCGATAACTTTGTTCCGCTTATACATTTAGGATACAAAACTATACCTGTGTTTCACGATGCTTTTTTCTTCGAGACGCCACAGGATTATGGCCGGTTATGGTTGTGGCTATACAAAAAAACAGCTTTACCTGCGGCACACCGTTCGCCTGCTATAATTACCCCAACGGCACATGCGAAAAAACAGCTTCAACATTTTACCGGCATCTCCCCGGAAAAACTGGAGGTAGTGTTTGAGGCACCACGCAGTATCGACAAAACAAAAAAGGAGGCAAGTCTGGATGCTTTGCAGCTATCTATTAAACCGAAGGAATATATATTACATGTAGGCTCATTTTTTAAACGGAAGAATATACCGGCCTTGGTAAGCGCATTTGAAAAGTTAAAAGCCTCAGGATACGCTGATCTTAAATTAGTATTGGCGGGGCCATTACCCACAAGTAAAACAGAAAACGACTACCTTGAGATTATTCAAGCTATTGAAAAATGCAAAGTTGAAAACGATGTTGTTTTAACTGGCTACCTCAGCGATAACCATTTGGAAGCGCTTTATAAAAACGCGTTGCTTTACGCTTTCCCATCAGTAAATGAAGGCTTTGGCCTGCCTGTACTGGAGGCTTTCAGCCATGATGTGCCTGTGGTTGTAGCCAATAATACTTGTTTACCTGAAGTTGGAGGTGATGCTATTTTAAGTTTTGATCCGTTTGATACAGAAGACATATTCAAAACTATAAAACAAGTGCTGGACGATGAAACGTTGCGCAATGATATGGGAGCTAAGGGACGGGAACGGTTAAAAGAGTTTTCGTGGAGGAAGACGGCTGAACAGTTGGTTGAAATTTTTAAACGGGTGGCTAATAATTCATAAACACCTCTATGTGCTCGTCTGCCACCTTTTCCCAATTAAATTCGCTTAACGCGCGTTCCTGCGCTTTTTTTGCCAATTGCTTCATTTCAGGATAGTGCTGCTCGCAATAATTTATCTCTTCCGTTAATGATTTTAAATCTGCCTTTTTAAACATACGGGCGGTATCTTTTACAGCGTATCGGTTTTCTTCTATATCACTAACTATTAAAGGAACATCTAAACCCATAACGGTTAATACAACCGGCGAAAGCCCTTCCACATCCGAAGGCTGGATGTAACAATAAGCATTCACCATAAGCGCATTCACATCTTCGCCATACACAAAGCCCGGAAAAATTATTTGCTCATCACCCATTTCCAATATCCGGCTTTCATAATCAGACGGATTAGGCGAACCACCGATTAAAACCAGTTTTTTGTTTGATAGGGAATTTTTAAACGCAGGGATCAAATAATGCAAACCTTTATCAGGAATGAAACGACCTACAAACAAATAATATTCGCCCTTCTGCAAATCAAATTTCTGCAATACTTTTTCACTATTGGTTGGATATTCAACCTCGCTGCCGAAGGGAATGAATTTATATTGTTTTTTAAATTTCTCTTCAAATAGCTTCTTAGCTATAACATTATCAAATATCACCTGGTTAGGGAAGCGCGCGGTTATAAAAGCTGAGAGCTTAAGAAACATTTTGCCGTACCACGGCCACTTGTCGCGTTTCCAGTCAACACCGTCCTGGCTTATAAAAACTTTCTTACCAAAAAGCCGCAACGGTAGCGCCCATAAGCTGTTACCACCGTTTTGTATATGTACAATGTCGGCGGTATTATTTAAAATAATATCAAGCGTGCATTTGCACGAATGTAAAAGCGTATCAAATCCGCCCTTTTTTACGGTTTTAAAGGTTTTTATTTTTACGCCCTGATATTCGGTGACATCAACAAAGGTATCGGGATAGCGGCGATTGTAAGCAACAACGCTGTGGCCGCGAGCAACCAATCTGGGAAATAATTCAAGAGCGAATTTATCTGCTCCTGCCGCACCTTTTCCGGGGGGCAAAGAGCGGAAGCCAAAGGCTGCTATTCTCATCAAGGAAAGTTAATACTTATAAAGTAACTGTAGTAGCTTTTACCGGATAAATATGATTTTCTTTCAAATAGTCTAAGTAATAGTCTCTTACATACTCGTTTAAGGCGACTTTCCAATCGCGCATAATATTTATATTGCGTAGTTCCAGCTTTTTGTTAACCAGCCTTTCGGACGGCGGCCTTGGAGCAAAATAAATATCCTTAAAAAAACTTGAGGAAACATTATGAAAGGTTACCTGATCTTCTAAACCTAATATTTTTACCAATTCGCGGGCAACTTCAAGTCTGCTGGTCTCGCCTCCGCATACCATATTGTATAAGCCCCAATATTCGCGTTCAAGCAGCAGCTTAACATTCTTGGCAAAATCAACAGTAAAGGTTGGTGTTCCGTCCTTATCATTAACAATGTGCAGATCACGTTTACCGCTTACAAGCTGTTTTATAACTTTATTAATAAATTTTTTATCCTTATCGGGGCCGCCGCCCATCATCCAGCCTGCGCGGCAGATAACATATCTTTTGGCGTTTTCGCGAACATAGCGCTCGCCCATATACTTTGAACGCGCATAATGGCCAAGTGGGTTAGGTTCGTCCCAATCGTCATAAAAATCTTTTGTACCGTCAAATATCCCGGCAGTGCTAACGTAAAAAAGGGGTATGCCTAATTTATTGGCAATAAATACGGCGTTTTCAACACAGGTAGTGTTTGTAAGGTAAGCATCATCCTGATTTAATTCGCAATATTCCAGATCGGTATGGGCTCCCAAATGGAATAAATAATCCGGATCAAATGCTTCAACATCTTTTTTGTAAGATTCGAAATTACGGAAATCTAAAAAGCTAAGCCATTCTTCATTTACGTCCTTATCGGTGCATTTAATAAAATAATCTTCTTTAAAAATGCGGTAAAATGCTTCACCAAGCATTCCGCCCGCACCGGCAATGTAAATTTTTTTTTTCATATTAAACGTTTAACCCTATAGGCCACATCTGGTAGATGTTTTTAAAAGTGCGATAAGGTGCGAAAACTTTACCTCCCAAATTTACTCTTTTTTTTGGAACACGGTCAGATAGCACCCTAAAAACATATTATAATTTAAAACAAACAGGCTGATATTAAAAAAAACAAAACAATTTAACCTAATATGTATAAATGATTATTTATTACCGATTAGACTAACAATTTGAAAAATGGCAAATTTGCTGTGCTATAATAATTTTAATGCTATTTATACAATAAGGGGCTTGCTTTTTATTGTTAATATTACAAAGTTTAAATTATAGTGTATAATACAAGCCTGTTTGTATTTTGTTTGTTTTGCCACAAAAAATAGAATAATAAGCGTTTTATAAATCGCCATCAAATATTAAATATGAATATTCTGGTTATTAACTGGACCTGGTATCCCAGCGGCGGTGATTGGACATACGTTGAAAATGTAATTGATCTCTATACAAGAAACGGGCATACGGTTATTCCTTTTTCGATGAAGGATGAACGCAATTTTCCGACTGAATACGCTGAATATTTTATTGAGAATATTGATTATAAAAAAATAAATACGCGCAGCTTGTCGGCAGGCATTAAAGTTGTTGCAAAAAGTATTTACTCGATTGAAGCGCAACAAAATCTGGAACGTCTGCTCAACAATGTAAAAGTTGATTTTGTACACATTAACGTAATACACCATTACATTACGCCAACCATATTAAAAATTATAAAAAAAAGAAACATACCCGTTATATGGACTTTACATGAATATACTCCTATTTGTCCGGAGAGCACATTTATAAGTCACGGGCAAATTTGTGAGCGATGTTATGGCGGCGCATTTTATAATTGTATAACGCATACATGTAAAAAAGGGTCAGTATTGGCAAGTACGGTGGCCGCTTTAGAAAATTATGTACATAAGTATCTTAACTATTATAGTTATGTAGATTTTTATGTCTGCCCATCGGTATTTTTATATAATAAGTTCAAACAGTTTAATTTTTTTAATGATAAACTGGTGCAATTATATCATGGTTACAACTATTCAGAAATAGACATTGCACTACAAACACAGGCTTTGACCGATGAAAGATATATTGTATTTGTTGGCCGCCTGGAAAAAATAAAGGGCGCCCATACCGTTTTAAATGCCATTAAAAGTTGCCCAAGCATATCGTTAAAAATTGTTGGAACCGGCACTCAGGAGCAAGAGTTAAAACAATTTGTTGTGCAGAACGGTCTTGATAACGTAAGCTTTGAGGGTAAGAAAACCCCCAGCGAAACGTTGCAGCTAATAAAAAATGCTGATTTTTTGATATGCGCGCCTGAGTGGTATGAAGTGCTAGGCTTTACTGTTGTAGAAGCCATGGCCTTAGGCAAACCGGTAATAGGGTCGGCTATTGGAGCCATACCCGAAATGGTGATTGATAATCACACCGGGTTTTTATTTGAGCCGGGCAATTATACACAACTTAGCGAATTGATAACTACCCTATACGCTGATGAGGATTTGATAGCAAAAATGGGGGCAAATGCACGACAGCTTATTACCAGCCTTATAAATAACGATAAACATGACGAGGGGTTAAAAAAACTTGTTCCAGGTTTATAAATTCTACCTCAACAAATTGCTCGCAATTGCGTTATAGGGTAAAATCATACATATCCCCTGGTTTTGTGTATTGCCCCACACCGATATAATATTTTATATTTGTAACAGTCATAAAAAATTACATGCGACATAAATACCTATTATACATATTTACCCTTGTTATAATTATTTCATTTAACAATACGTTTGCGCAGATATCGCCTGAGATGATTGCTACAACGAAAGTGAGTGACATCCCCGATGAAAAAATAATTTCCTTGTGGAACAAAGGTACTGCACAGGGTTTTTCTGACACCGAAATGTTTGCCATCTTAAAAGAAAAAGGCATGCCCGACTCAGAAATTGAGGAGCTAAAAAGCCGCGTGGTATTGCTTGGTTTAAGCAGCACCGGCCCGGCAAAAAAATCTCCACAATTAGCACCGGCAAAGAAAATTGACTATAGTCGCACCAATGTGGATACTGTATTAAAACCTGTTGCAAACAAACAGAATATCCCTAAAAATGCAGATCAGTTAACTATTTATGGTTACGACCTTTTTAGGCAAAGCGGCCTATCTTTCGAACCCAATTTTTCGGCACCTACACCTAAAAATTATGTTTTAGGGCCTGGAGATGAGGTGATAATATTGGTAACAGGCTTAAATGAAAGAGACGTAAGATCGGTAGTTACACCGGAGGGAAACCTGCAAGTGCCCAACGCAGGTATTATTCCAGTAGGTGGTTTCACCGTTGAACAAGCAACAAGTTTAATAAAACGACGGTTGACCAAAGTTTACCCCGCCATACAAAGTGGCAAAACAAACGTGACAATCACTCTTGGCAATACGCGTAGTATAAGAGTTACCATTACGGGCGAGGTAAACACCCCGGGAGGATATACGGTATCATCATTAGCTACATTATTCAATGTTCTTTACAATAGCGGCGGCCCAAATGCCAACGGATCATTAAGGCAGATACGTTTAATAAGAAATAATAAGCTTTTTAAAACGATAGACCTTTATGAGTTTTTACAACAGGGCACTATGCCTAATAATGTAAGGCTGGAAGATCAGGATGTAATAAATGTACCTGTTTATAAAAAACTTATAGGTATAAAAGGCGAAGTGAAACGCCCTGCATTTTATGAGTTAAAGGAAAACGAAACCATGGCCGATCTGATAGGATATGCTGGTGGATTCACTCCTCAGGCTTATAAAGGCGTTGCAAAACTGGTGCAGATTAATGAATTGCAAAAAGATGTAAAGGATGTGCCTGCAAACACTTTTGAAAATTATGTTCCACGCAATGGCGACATGGTGGAAATTAGCCCGATAACCGACCGCTATACCAACAGAATTGTTCTAGAAGGAATGGTATACAGGCCGGATGTGTATGAATTAGTGCCGGGGCTTACGTTATCCCAATTATTAAAAAAGGCCGAAGGACTTAAGCCCGAAGCGTATATGGAAAGAGGATTCATAAAAAGAACCATGCCCGATCTTCAGCGCACCTCTATTCCCTTTGATCCCAGACAGATTACCAGCGGCAAAAATGATATTCCGCTTATGCGCGAAGACTCAGTTGTTATTCTTAGTCAGGACGTATTTATATCTAATCAAAAAATTGCTGTAAACGGTTATGTTAGAAAACCCGTAACTATTACCTACCGGAAAGGGCTAAAGTTGGCTGACGTTATCGCCTTAGCCGGTGGCTTTGACGACGAGGCCGCATCTCATCATGTTGAGGTTTCGCGTATTATAGACAACAAATCAGACAGCGTAGCTACCCAGTTAGTTAACACATTTATTGTTAATATGGACGATCCGTCTGATCCTAATTATGACGCTGAATTACAACCAAGGGATGTTGTTAATGTGCTTAGGCTGGTTAACAACAGGCCGCTTGGCAATGTAAAGGTTAGAGGAGAGGTGGTTTTCCCGAACGACTACGCGGTGCAAAAAAGAGACGAAACCGCGCAGGAGTTTTTAACCCGCGCCGGAGGCATAACGCCATTTGGTTCGATAGAGAATGTACAAATATTCAGAGAAGGGGTACGTGTTAATGTTGACCTGCTTTCGGCAAAATCAAAAAGTATATTATTACCCGGCGATAGTATTTATGTCCCGCGTGTCATATCAAATGTTGAGGTAGCAGGAGCAGTTAATAATCCACAGTATATAATTTACAAAACTCGCAGCTTTAAATATTATATAGATGCAGCAGGCGGAACCACCCAAAAAGCCCGCCTTAAAGGTGCTTATATTAAATATCCAAACGGGATGAACAGGCCAGTTAAAAACGTGCTGTTTTTTAAAACATATCCGCAGGTAAAACCAGGTAGCAAAATAATAGTGCCAGAGAAGAGTCCTGATTCGCGATTGAAAGTAGGCATGGGTGACTTAGGTGGAATTGCCGCAGCTTTAACTGCATTGGTTAGTATTGTTGCAATTTTATCAAAGTAGATCATGAGCGATATCAATCAACCTAACGCTTTTGAACGCGAGTTTTCCCTCAAAGAATTGCTCAACGATAGATATAGCGATATTAAATATTTGCTGCAGTATAAAAAACTTATAGCGGCTTGCATTATTGTAGGAGCAATTTTAGGTGCGCTGGCTGCTTACATTAAAAAGCCAACATACACTGCGCGGCTTACATTTGTAGTTGATGATGCAAAGTCTTCCGGGTCTATGGGTGGGCTTTCCAGCCTGGCCGGTCAATTTGGCTTTAACCTTGATGGACTTGGAGGCGCAAGCGGGGTACTTGCCGGTGACAACATTGAGGAATTGGTAAAAAGTCAAAAACTGATAAAAAACACCTTGGTATCTACATACGACGAAACCCACACGCTTGCCGACAAGTATGCCGAAGCGTATAAACTTGATAAGGAATGGCTTGAGCATAGTGCCGATGGTAAAACCATCCGGTTTCCGTTGAACGGCAAAAACAATTCCCGTCTGCAGGATAGCTTACTGCATGAAATGACAGAATTTATTTTAGAAAAGGGGCAATTTGGTATATCAAAACCCGACAAAAAATTGGGTTTTTTCGAGATAAACGTAACCTTTAAGGATGAGAAACTGGCTATGCTTTTTTGCCAGCGGATAATCAACCAATCAACAGATTTTTTTATTACTACCAAAACAAAACGACTAAAAAACAATGTCGACCGGCTTCAGGTACGTGCTGATAGCTTAGAAAGGTTGCTCAACTCTAAAACTTACTCTATGTCTAACAACGCGCGTACAGGGCTTGATCTGAATCCGGCGTTTACCGAAGAAGAAGCACGAATGGATATTAAACAGCGGGATAAAGTTGTGTTAAGCACTATTTTTTCGGAAACTGTTAAAAACCTGGAAGCAAGCAAAACAATGCTCTCGCAAGAAACCCCAACTGTGCAGATAGTAGACGAGCCTGAACTTCCCTTAAAGAAAAATCGGCTTAAATATCCTGTTGCCATTGCTGCAGGTATTATAATTTTCTTGGTACTGTTTGCATCAATTAAACTGATAATGCGCAGGCCCTTAAAACCTGAAAGTTACGCCTAATTCGGCATGAAAGTTATTTACGGTATTATGTGGACTGTAATACTCCCCGGGAACATAGTCTTTCAAAACCCATTGATAATTTAAAGAAGTAATGTGTTGTAACTTAGCATTGAACAATAAATTTTTGTAGTTCCATTCTCCTTGGAGTGCAACAGCAAAATCAACCCATTTTCTTTTATTACCGTAAATATCCGAAAAAAAGGCGTCTGAATAGTCAACATTGTGTTCGTACCGCTCAAACCCGATACCTATACTCTTAAAGCGAGATACCCACTTAACATCAAAAGATTGAAGGTTACCCCCCGGTCCGGTACCGGCTCCCAAAACCTGCCCTTGATTGGTATGTCCCTGGATTATCTGAGAGTGGGTATACCACGTACCTGCGGTCCTAACCACTCTATCAGGGGTTTGCGACAATTGCGTAATTTCACCACTAAATAATAAATGAGTATCTTCTTTTGAATTCAGGGAGATCATTTTCCGAAATCCGAATACATATGCTCTGGAGTGATCCGGCGAGCCTAAAAAATCTCTATAATTGTATGAGTTGTCATTTAACCCGTATTCAAAATATACTTCGGCCTCTGCTTTTTTAAACAACCAACGCGCATAAAACGAAGTGATTTGATCCCGAGGTATAGGGTCGCCATCGTTTGTATTTTGTTTTTGATAAGGGAAAAAGAACGGCACATAATCACTGAATGTTTTTATTGAACTACGATAGGCATTAAACGTTCTGATTAACCCCAACGTTAGCCCCGGGATCCATTTAGGATGGTAGTTAATATTTAAAGCCGTAAAATATCGCCAATCATTATTTTTAGGAGTTGCCACGTTGGGTCCGTCTGATAGCAATGGAAGGTTAGAGTCATCCAAACGCGCTGCCAATACTTGCATTTCAAAATGTCCTACAGGGGTTTTAACCGGTTTAACAGTATTTACTGTTAAATGCTTAAATCCGGGCGCGTTATTGCTTAAAATAAGCGCGTTGCGTATCCCTGGCCCCCACCATATATTCTCGTTAGATAAACCAATGGATATAGGACTAAAAGTTAACCTAATACTACTCTGACCTAAAAATAATTTTCTATATGGTCCGGGTCCGAATCGTTCCGGTTGGTCAATAAACTTGAAATAACTATAGTAGTTTGCTTGGTCAGCAACTGAATTGCCTGTTGCAAAACCATTAAATGGTCTATTTTCAGCATACACGTATTCCGGCTGTAGCTGAATGGATAATGGTCCCACCTTTAAGAAAAAGCCGGCGCTTATTTTTGTTTGGTAACCTCTGGCCGGTATCATGCTGCCATCATTCCATCCATAGGGGTGGTTGGAGTTAAATTGCTGTTGCAAATGCACCGGCAATATTTGAAATACCCCCAGCTTTTTAGCAAAATGAATAGGACCAGTCTTAACCCAATGATTGCTGGCTAGTGCACTATCAGGGTCATAAACGTCATTCGCTTTTAAAGCGTAACCGGCAAATAGCGGCCTGATGGTAAATGAGATATTGGAGTCAACTTTTCCAAGCAACTGAGCTCGCCGGTAGTACTCATCCAAATTCGGCTGACCCACAAATATGGTTTGCGCATTTAAACGGCAGCTAAAAAAAACGCACAACACATTTAAAATTCCAATAATAAAATATTTTCTTCTCATTCAGTGTTAACTTATAAAGGCAGATAAGGTTTATTGGTTGTAAATAAAGTTAACCAATATAATTGGGGCTTACTTAAGGTATCTGGTAAATTTGCTAAAATCTGTAAGTTAATCCCAGCTCTCCGCGTAAATTATAAACAGTATTGTGTGGTATATAATAACTATTAGGCATATAATCTTTTAACAACCAGTTATAATTGAGCGATTTAATAGTTTGCAATTTTGCGCTTATTAACAAATTTTTGTAATCCCAATCGCCCTGCAAGCCAAATGCTATATCAACCCAATTTCTTTTATTTCCATTAATGTCCCTAAACTCGGTTTTTGAAAATTCAAGATTATGATCATACCTATCAACCTTTATGCCGATTTTTTTTAGGCCCGATACCCAGCTTAGCTCAACGGATTGCAGATTACTTCCGGGGCCAATACCCGCACCCAATATTTGCCCTTGTTGCGTATGGCCATGTCTTACACCGGCATGGATGTACCAATATTCTACGCCCCGAACCACCCTTTCAGGGCTTTGCGCCAGCTGGGTTATTTCTGCCCCAATTAAAATATTCTGATTCTTTTTACCATTTATAGGAACCATTTTCCTGAAACCAAATATATAAGCTCGTGCATGGTCTGGAGAAAGGACAAAGTCACGAAGGTTATAAGAATTATCATTTACCCCAAATTCGAAATAAACCTCGGCCTGTGCTTTTGTAAATAACCACCTGGCATATATAGATGTATACTGGTCACGCTCAAACGGATCGCCGTTAGCGTCAGCGGTATTTGCTTTAAAGTACGTAAAAAAGAAAGGGAAATATCCGGTTATCCCTTTCACATCTGAATGATAAGAGCTAAATGTTCTGGTTAAACCCAATGTTAACCCCGGAGTCCATTTAGGATGATAGTTTAAATTTATCCCCGTAAAATATCGCCATTCCGGCCGTTGTGGATTAAGTAAACTAACGCCTAAAGAGTTTGTTGTAACCGGCAATGCGTTGTAACCCGATCCGTCTAACCGACCTGCTATGATCTGTCCCTCAAAAGCGCCTATCTTTGTTTGCAGCGGTCTAACTGTATTTAGTGTTAGGTGTTTAAAACCACCTGCATTGTTGCTTAATAACAAAGCGTTATTAATTCCGGGGCCCCACCATAAATTTTCATTTGATAAACCCATAGATATGCTGCCAAAGGTTAATCGAATGTTGCTTTGCCCCCATAGCAATTTACTATATGCAGTGGTGCCAAAGCGCTCGGGCTGATCTATATAGCTATTCCAGCCGTAATAATGCGTTAACTCATCGTCGCTGTGTCCAACAGCAAATCCGTTGAATGGCCTGTTGGCAGCATAAACCAGTTCGGGGCGCAATTGTATGGACAAAACTCCATATTTAAAGAACAAGCCGCCACTTACTAAAGTCTGATAACCTTTCGCCGGTATCATAGCTCCATCATTCCATCCATACGGATGGTGAGAATTGAATTGTTGCTGCCATGTTAAAGGCAGTATTCTTATCAACGCACGGCCACCGGCAAAACCATCTGTTGATGATGGATGTTTTGAATTTTTTAACGTGGCGTCAGGGTCATAGGCATCAGTAACTTTTAATGCCTCTGTAAAAATTGGTCTGACAGCGAAGGAAACATTTGAATCAACTTTGCCGAGCAGTTGCATTCTCCTATAATAGTCATCAAGTAAAGGAGTTCCAACCGGGATAGATTGGGCAAATAATTTATTACATAAGATAACAGTGAGAGCAGGAATAATTGTTACTATCCGCAATAATTTTCTCATTCGTCTAAAATCTGTAAGTTACACCTGCCTGAATCTGTACATTAGTAACATCCTTACCATTTACCCAATATGGATCGCCCGGGTTTTGCCGCAGATACCATTGGTAATTTAAAGACCTTATAGCCTGTAGTTTTGCGTTAAAGATCAGATTCTTATAATTCCATTCTCCTTGAGCAGCAAGGCTTAAATCAGTCCAATGCCGACGAGGATCGCCACTGTCGATATAGGCGTAATAGTAAAAATCATTATTGTGAACAAAGCGCTCTAATTCGATACCAATTCGTTTTAAGTCTCTAACCCAGCTAACATTTACGGTTTGCAGATTTGCGCCGGGGCCAATTCCCGCACCCAGAGCCTCGCCCATATGGGTATACCCCTGTCTTACTCCTTTGCTAACATACCATTGCTTACCCTGAGCAAGTAAATCAAGCGAATTCACCTGGAACTGAGCTGCCTCTATACCAATTATTATACTTTCATTACGTGATTTGTTAAATGGCAACAGTTTTCGTAATCCAAAAACATAGGCACGCGAGTCATTAGGCGATAGCAACGCTTGTGTTAAATTACCTTCAAAATTATATTGACCAAACTGGAAATAAATTTCCGCATGTTCCTCTGTCCATAACCACCGCATAAACATTGACCCCATTTGGTCTTTTTTATTAATTTGCGAGGTCGGACTGGTTACCTTTTTAAACGGAGCAAATATCGGCAGGTAATCCTTAATACCGTTTAAATCTTTCCCGTACATTAACGAGGACTTATCAAATCCTAAAAACAAGCCTTTTATCCATTTAGGCTGCCATGTTATAATAAGGCCCGACAGATATCGCCAATCATCCGGTTTAGGAACGTATAGATTTGTGCCAAAGGAATAGTGGTCTGGATCTAAGGGGGCGAATCCTGAATTTTCTAATCTTCCTGCAATCAGCTGCCCCTCGAAAGTTCCTATTGGGGTTTTTATGGGGCGGAGCGTATTTAGGGTTAAATGTTTAAAGCCGGGCGCAGTGTTACTCATCAGCAAAGAATTACGTATGCCCGGCCCCCACCACAGGTTTTCTGTGGATAGGCCAAAAGAAATTCCTTTATAGTTTAATCTAATACTGCTTTGCCCCCAGTGTACTTTTCCATAAACGTCGTTACCAAACCGTACAGGCAAATCAATATTATTATAAATATCGTAATAGCGGGCAAATATTACATCGTAATGGTTCTTGTTGAACGTTTCAAAAGCCTCATTCTGTGCCCATACTACTTCAGGCTTAAATTGAATTGTTAATGGTCCATATTGGGCAAATATTCCTCCGCTTAAAACGGTTTGCAACCCTTTGGCAGGTATCATAGCCCCGTCATTCCAACCATATGGATGATGAGAATTAAACTGCGACTGGAAAGTCATTGGTAAAAAACTACCTTTTAGCGTTCCATTTGCATTTTGGAAAGTTCTGTCAACATTTAACAGGTTGGCTTTTTCTTCGGTAATATCGGGGTAAAAAGCATCGGCGTCTTTAGTGATCTGATTGGGAAACAGTGGCCGGATGGTAAAAGAGACGTTTGTATCAGTATTTCCGGTTAGTTGGGCTCTTCTGTAATAATCTTCAATAGCCGCTGTTCCCACTGGAAGGGACTGGGAATAACTTGCTAACTGAAAAATGACCAAAAAAACTAATGTGCTATAAATATACTTTGCGGTCGTCATAGCTTAATCGTTTTAACATTAAGGTTGTCTATTGACCAGCTTTCGTCGCATTTGGGGTCCGGGGTGTTAGTTTGCACCAATTTATCAAGGCACTGCAGCAGTAAAATAGCATTTGAATGCCTAATTGTCTTTACTATCTTATAAACGGTTGTACCTCGCGGCTCGGTGGGTTTACAAGCAGCCCCTAAACCAACCATATATGCACCGGTTTTAGGATTATTGTAATTATTTGGATAATCTAACGGGTACGACTGGGGAGAACAAAACTCGTTTACACCACATGTATTGTTTGAGAAAGTGGTATTAACAAATAAGCCGCCGTCTACAAGCATTTGCCATATATCAGGTCCATCTACATCCTGTTTATTGCCATCCCAACTATCATGAATATAAAGGTCTAAACTTATTGTGACCAGATCATGAGCTGGTAAGTTATCAAGTTTTAAAATAAAATTCCCTCTGTTATAACGCCCTAATACAGCACCTCCGTTAAACTGCTCTATTTGTCCGTTGGTGATTTTTGACAAATCATTACTCTCGAAATCGTTATTATAAACCTGGGTTTGCTCACTTGCTTTATCCTTACAAGAGGTGATGGAAACAAAAAAGATAAGGGCTAAGAGAACAATTTTTCTCATTGAAGTTATACTGCCTTGGATACTAAATCTAACTCCTCAAAAATAGAGTTTTCACTCTTAAATTCGTGTACAATTTTCTTCATAGATTTTACAACAGCCAAATCATCACTTTTCTTTGCATTCTCTATCAACTCGGCGATCTGCGATTCAACTTCCGAAAACAGAAATTCTTTAACCTGTCCTATCATGATCTTTTCATGATGGGTGGGCAGGGTATTTTCACTATCATTTAATAGCTCTTCAAAAAGTTTTTCGCCTGGTCGTAGTCCTGTATATTCTATTTTGATATCCTGATCGGGAATGAGCCCTGCAAGTTGTATCATCCGCTTGGCGAGTTCTATGATTTTCACGGATCTGCCCATATCAAATATATATATCTCACCCCCCTTGCCCATACAACCTGCCTCGAGCACAAGGCTACAGGCCTCGGGAATTGTCATAAAATAGCGTGTTACATCCGGATGTGTTACTGTAACCGGGCCGCCTTTTTCAATTTGCTGCTTAAATCGTGGGATGACAGAGCCATTAGAGCCAAGCACATTACCAAATCTTGTTGTAATAAAACGTGTATTGTGCTTGTTGCTTAAATTGTTAAAGCCATTTAAAAGTTTGAAGGTGGGGCTACTTATAGCCCTGTTCAAAGATTGCACATACATTTCGGCGATGCGTTTAGACGCGCCCATTACATTTGTGGGGTTAACGGCTTTATCGGTGGACACCATCACAAATTTCAACACACCATGCTTTACGGACAAGTCTGCAATGGTTCGGGTGCCCAGTACATTGGTTTTAATGGCTTCTGCGGGATTATCTTCCATCATTGGAACATGCTTATATGCTGCGGCATGATACACGTAATGGGGCTTATAAGCATCAAATAAGAACTCCATTCTTGCCTTATCTTTTACATCGCCAACAAACGGACAAATATTTGCGTGTGGCGCGCTTTCTGAAAGTTCAAGATATAAGCTGTGCAATGCCGTTTCGGCTTGATCACACAGAATTATAAGAGAGGTATTAAAAGATGTTAATTGACGCACAATTTCACTCCCTATAGAACCAGCTGCGCCGGTTATCAATATACGTTTGCCGCCGAGTTCTCTTTTTATGCCAGTGGTGTCAATTTCAATCTGATCTCTGTTTAGCAGGTCTTCAATATTTATGCTTTGTATTTGCGCCGGAAGCAGTTCGCCATCTGCCCACTCATTATGCGGAGGTATATTAAGCACCTTAACGCTATTTTCAAGGCACATATCAACAACGTCATTCTTACGATGTAGCGGCAAAGAGTATGTAGCAATAACAAGCTCGTCAATTTTTTGATCGGTCATAAACCGCGGTAATTCCTTAGCATTGAATATTCTTACACCACCAATAGTTTTGCCTACTTTACGAGGGTCGTCGTCAACAAAAGCTATTATTTTTCGGTTGACTTTATAAGCGTTATCAAATGAACGTTTGGCTGCCACGCCTGCTTCGCCCGCTCCGTAAATAACAATATTTTTCTCGTCAAGCTTTATATTACGGATATAAATAAAAGCATATTTAACTACAATACGGTAAGTAACCATAAGCAGAAAACAGCTTAAAGACATGATCACTAAAATACTATTGGATATTAAAGAGCGCTGTAATAAAGCGCTTGATATAATATTAATTAAAAAAAAGACGCCAAAATTAAGTAGAACAGCAAACAGTATTCTCAACGTGTCCTGCATTCCGGTGTACCTTATAATACCGCTATAGGTTTTTAACGCGCCGAAAATTGCGATACTCAAAAAAGCCGATACCAATATATTACGGCTAAACTCGACCTGATCCAGGGTAGAAAGGTTGAAATTATATTTGATTAGGTATGCACCAGTAAGTGATAAGATACTTATGGATAAATCGAGCGCAAAGATTATCCATCTGGGCATTATGTTAAGCCGCCCTAAATATGCATACGAATTCATAGTAGTTGATATAGATGTCCATTCATTAACAATTTCCTAAAGATATTGTTTACACAGCCAATCTAATAGTATCAGGGGACATAACTATAAGTGTAAGGCTAAAACTAAATATTAAATAGTACCGGCTTTTTTAAAGAGCCTTTCCCTTCCTTCAACTTTTAATCTTAAGAGAGCAAATATAACAACCCCACTCACAATATAAAGAATAAAGCGTAATAAGTTACTAATATCTGCGGTTATTACGATAATATTAACCATTGCTTGGGTTATCATATAAAGTAATGCAACCATTAAATGAGGTATTTGTTTTTCGTTTGCGAGGAACTGATAAAATGTGACTATCACAAAATAAAGACTAGTAGGACTAAGGAAAAAGAAAGATTGTAGAGGTTAAGCTGATAAAAGAGAAGAGTTACCGCAATTATATGGACAAGTATTCTAATACGATTACTTAAGGGGCTCAAAAGTTAACCCCCCTGCCCTTATCAGAATATCAGATATCTTTTCATTCTTTTTTTGAATGGTAAAAGGCCCCGGGTATAGCACCTCACCTTCTACATAAACAACTTTCTGCTGCAAACGTTAGTCTTACTTTGGCTGCTTAAAATTGGCTGTCCTTATTGAAATGAATTACAGGCCTATTTTTTTCTAACATACAGAGGAGTAGATAAAATGTCGTGCAACGCAAGTTTGACTTTAAAACGCATTTCCATCACCTTTAGTACTGTTCCATACGGTAAGGAAAATGATTTTCATATCCAGCAAAAATGACCAATTTTCCAGATACCACACATCTGCCTCTACACGTTTCAGCATGGCTTCTGTGGTTCTTGTCTCACCACGTAATCCTTTAACTTGCGCCCAACCAGTTATACCCGGTTTTAAAAAATGGCGAATCATGAAACTATCAATTAATTCAGAATATTGTTCGGTATGACTAATCATATGCGGCCTGGGACCAACTACAGACATATTGCCAATTATAACATTGAAAAACTGGGGTAGTTCATCTATACTTGTACGCCTTATAAAAGCGCCAACTTTTGTTATCCTTTCATCATCACGCGTCGCCTGCCTCGTCTCAGAGTCATCGTTTACCCGCATACTCCTAAATTTGTAACACATAAATGGCTTGTTGTCGCGTCCGGATCGTAATTGTTTAAAAAAAACCGGACCACGTGATTCAAGTTTTATTAAAATAGCGAAAACGGGAAATAGCCAACTAAATAGAAACAAGATTACGAATATGGAAAATAATATATCAAAAACTCTTTTAATAAATCTGTTAAGCATGTTTTCTAAGGGCTCAGGCCTTACTGAGGTAATAGGTATATTGCCGAAGCTTTGAATTAAAACCGGCTTTACCCCATAATCATAATACTCGGGCACAAATCTAAAACGAATAAGGTTTTTGTCAGATTCACTTATCAATTGTTCTATTTTATACTTTTCGGAAACGGGCAACGTACAAAATATCTCATCAATTTTATTGCTTAAAGCATAATCAATACATTCTGATGTGCAACCGAGGTATAATTTTTTATCGATAACTTCGCCCGGATCATCGTCAAAAAAACCAATCATATTATATCCAAAATCACTATTGGTTTTAAAATATTCATATAAATCGTTACCGATACGACCCGATCCAACTATAATCACATTTCTTGAATCATATAATCTTGCTCTATCACTTTTCCTAATACTTAAGAAAACAAGTTTCCACAAAACGAGCAGCGCCCCAAATATCATTACTGAATACCATAGGTAGCTTCTGGTAATAAAATAAGTTTGATTGCCGCTTACTATGATTATAACACATATTATACTAATAAAAATGATATAGGTTTTTATAACATTTCTATATGTTTTTATTGAGTCTTTATTTAAAACCTGCTCATATAATCCGGTTAAATTGGCTGCCAGGAGCCATGTAAAGTTAAATACCAATACAATTGGCAAATAGTTTACGTTAACCATAAAAAACGAATGTTCCCTATCCTCTATATAGTAAGCCATAACCATTGCTATGTTTAAGCTGAGATAATCCAGAGTTAGGTTAATTGCCTTAATAAACGTCAGGTATCGGTGATTCATAACTTTATTACGCAGATTATTTCAATTAAATTTTTTTAAGATTTATATAATTCATATCGTGCTGAAAATGTTTCAAATTATATATATCTGGTTAGAATTATCTAAAAATTTATATTTCAGCTAAGTTATTCTAAATCGCGAATATTTTTTCAAAATCTAATAATAACCCTATCTCCCCCGCAACTAAACCTTTAGGCAGCTTAATGAATATCCTTTTTGTGATGGTTATCAGCTAATGGGATGCCCATTTATTTAAGTAAAATGGTATTACTAATAAGTTTACAGGTTTATTGCTGTTGATGTTAAAATCAATACTAACGATAACTGTTATTTAAAAGAAAAGCTTTACCTGCCTATGGATTGAACCTTAAAGCCTATTGTTTGTAATGATTCAACATCTAAGATGTTTCTACCATCAAATATCGTGGCCGGCTTTAGCATGCTATTATAAATTCGTTGCCAGTCATACAACTTAAACTCTTCCCATTCGGTTAAAATAGCAATAGCATGAGCACCTTCACATGCTTCGTAAGGATCGGTATTTACTTGAACATTCGCTCTGTTCTCTGTTCTTTCGCGTGTTTTAAGGTAATCAAGATCATCATAAACTTGTGATTCGGACACCTTAGGATCATAAACCGCAAGCTTTGCATGTTCGTATAACAAATGATCTGCGATGTGAATAGCTGCTGATTCCCTCGTGTCATTGGTGTCTTTTTTGAAAGCCCATCCCAAAAGCGTAATCTTTTTGCCACTAACGGTATTGTATAATGATTTGACTATTTTGTTAGCAAATCTCCTTTTTTGATGATCATTCATTATAATTACTTGTTCCCAATAATCTGCTACTTCGTTAAGCCCATAACTTTTAGCTATATAGACCAGATTTAATATGTCCTTTTGAAAACAAGAGCCGCCAAAACCTACAGACGCTTTTAAAAACTTAGGGCCTATTCGGCTATCCGTGCCAATAGCCTTCGCCACCTCGTCAATATTAGCTTCCGTCTTTTCACAAATCTCAGACAATGCGTTAATTGATGAAACACGTTGAGCTAAAAATGCATTTGCCGTTAATTTCGATAGTTCTGAGGACCATACATTAGTAGTTAAAATACGCTCTCTCGGCACCCAATTAGAATAGATATCCACTAACGCATGCATGGCCTTTTGCCCTTCATCCGTGCTATCGCCGCCTATCAAAACACGATCGGGCGAATCAAGATCTTCAACCGCTGTGCCTTCTGCCAAAAACTCAGGGTTAGATAAAATTTGATAAGATACCCCACTTCCAGTATGGGTTAAAATATCTTTTATGGCGCTTGCAGTACGAACAGGTAATGTTGATTTTTCGACAATTATTTTATCATCTTTCGCAACACTCGCTATTTGCCGTGCGCAAAGTTCAATCCACTTCAAATCAGCTGCCTGCCCTTTACCAGCACCGTACATTTTTGTCGGGGTGTTTACTGATATAAAAATCATCTCCGCTTTGTCTATAGCGCCATTCACATCAGTTGAAAAAAAGAGATTTCGGCCCCTTGCCTCGGCAACTACCTCGCCTAATCCGGGTTCATAAACCGGGATATTGGCTACGTCAGGGTCATTCCACGCCGCTATTCGCGCTTCGTTAAGGTCAACAACAGTAACATTAATATGAGGACATTTTTTTGCGATCATTGCCATAGTTGGCCCACCGACATAGCCAGCTCCTATACAACAGATATTTTTTACAGACATTTTACTGAATTTTATATGTGCAATAGATAATTTATTTTTTAATAAAAATTATATAAGTCCCATTAGGTACTTACCATAACCACTTTTAATGTACTTATAAGCAAGCTGTTTCAAGGCTTCATCATCAATAAATCCCATCCTATAAGCTACTTCTTCAATACATCCAATTTTTGCGCCTTGCCGTTTTTCAATAACCCTTACAAACTCTGAAGCGTCGCTTAACGAATCAAAAGTACCGGTATCCAGCCAGGCCATTCCCCTATCCATTAAACCAACCTTTAATTTACCCTCATCAAGATACCATTTATTCACATCGGTAATTTCATACTCGCCACGTACCGAAGGTTGTATATTCTTAGCTACTTCAACAACCGAGTTGTCATAAAAATACAAACCCGGTACAGCATAATGCGATTTGGGATCAACCGGTTTTTCTTCAATAGAAAGAGCATTAAAGTTTTTGTCAAATTCTACAACACCGTATCGTTCCGGATCAGCTACGGGATAGGCAAATATCGCCGCTCCGATCAGGTCATTAAAACTTTGCAAAAGAGTGCTAAAGCCGGACCCATAGAATATGTTATCACCCAATACCAAGGCGACTTTATCATTCTTTATAAATTCTTCGCCAATTACAAAAGCTTGAGCTAAACCATTTGGCTTTTCCTGCAAAGCAAATTCGAAATTACAGCCCAATTCAGCGCCATCGCCTAAAAGTCTGATAAACCCGGCTTGGTCTTCAGGAGTGGTTATAATAAGTATATCTTTAATACCGGCAAGCATTAACACTGATAGCGGATAATAGATCATCGGCTTATCGTAAATAGGCATTAATTGTTTACTTATTGCTTTTGTAATGGGGTAAAGGCGTGTACCTGAACCGCCGGCTAGTATTATTCCTTTCATCTTAAGAATTCAAGAGTTTTTTTAGCTTATTTATCCACATAATTCGAACGTTTGCTTTTTTTGAAATGACCAATGGATAGAGTGGCGAGTGCGATGTGCTTTCTCATGTATAATTTAAAATCCAAAATCAACTGAATCTTTCAAAAATGGCAACTCTTTATCTTTATCCGACACTTTTAACTCATCAATAGGAAACTTCCAATCAATGTTAAGCATGGGGTCTGCAAAATGAATACCGCCTTCTGACGATCTATTATAATACTTATCACATTTGTATTGAAAAACTGCAGCGTCACTTAACACTACAAATCCATGTGCAAATCCGACCGGAATAAAAAATTGCAGATTGTTACTTTCAGATAATATTACTGAATGATATTGTCCATATGTGGAAGATGACTTACGCAAATCAACTGCGACATCCAATACCTCACCAGAAGTAACCCGTACTAATTTAGACTGGGCATATTCGCCTTTCTGTAAATGCAGACCTCGTAACGTACCTTTTGTGGAAAATGACTGATTGTCTTGAACAAAAGGAAAACCATGGCCTGTGATCTCAGCAAACGCTTTCTGATTGAATGATTCAAAAAAATACCCGCGGTTATCTTTAAATATTTGGGGCCTTATTACAACGCAACCTTCAAATGGCGTTTGTATTATATCCATGATACGTTTTATAAGGTTTTATGATTTAGCTCATATGAGCTAAACTAAGTCGTTAATATAGTTGTTTATAATTATACCAGATTAGGAGTTAGCGCCTATCTTATTTAAATAATCAGCATAAGTTAGCGCTAATCCTTCAGACAAATTAATCTGATACTTCCAACCCTTGCTTTCCAACTTAGAAACATCCATCAGTTTTCTCGGGGTACCATCTGGTTTAGAGGCGTCAAATTCTATTTCACCCTGATATCCAGTTACTTTTTTAATCAATTCTGCCAATTCTTTTATAGATATGTCAATCCCTGTTCCTATGTTAATTAAACCAGACTCATCGTAACTTTGCATTAAAAAATAACAGGCATCCGCTAAGTCGTCTGCAAATAAAAACTCCCTTTTTGGCATTCCCGTGCCCCAAATTGTTACAGATTCTGTTTGATTTACTTTTGCCTCGTGAAAGCGCCTGATAAGCGCAGGCAAAACATGAGAGTTTTCGGGATGATAATTATCGTTATACCCATATAAATTAGTGGGCATAACCGAAATAAAATTACAGCCATATTGGTCTCTATAGGCGTCGCACATTTTTATTCCCGCTATTTTAGCAACTGCATACGGCTCGTTGGTTGCCTCAAGCGGCCCTGTTAATAAATACTCTTCTTTTAACGGTTGAGGCGCCATTTTTGGATAGATACAACTTGATCCCAAAAACATCAGTTTAGTTACCTGGTTCAAATAGGAGAAATGAATCACATTGCTTTGAATTTGTAAATTATCATATAGAAAATCAGCCCGGTAGATGTTGTTCGCCAAAATGCCTCCTACTTTGGCAGCCGCCAGAAATACATAATCAGGTTTCTCCGCAGCAAAAAAGTCGGCTACTGCCCTCTGATCACGTAAGTCAAGCTCTGATGAAGTTCGGATTATGATATTCTCAAAACCCTCTTTTGCCAATTTGCGGCAAATAGCAGATCCTACCATTCCCCTGTGCCCTGCTATGTATATCTTAGCGCCCTTATCCATTACATTAATCGCCTTATTACTCATATTGATTTTTTATGGTGTAACCCGAATCTTTAAGCAATTTTTCCTTTTGAAAAAGCTGTAAATCAGCTGCAACCATTTCCTTAATTAGTTCATTAAGCTGATACTTGGGCTTCCAATTTAACTGCTTTTCCGCTTTAGTAGGATCACCAATTAATAGTTCAACCTCGGTTGGTCGGTAATATTTCGGATCAACAGCCACAATATCAGTGTGAGTTTCGAGTTGGAAATCCGGATTAGAACAATTCACTACATATCCTTTTTCATCAACCCCTTCACCTTTAAATGCAACCTCAATCCCTACTTCACTAAAGGCAAGCCGTACAAAATCACGCACCTTAGTTGTAATACCGGTGGCTATTACATAATCTTCTGGTGTTTCTTGTTGTAATATTAAATACATCGCCTCAACATAATCCTTCGCATGCCCCCAATCTCGTCGAGCGTCCAAATTACCAAGATAAATTCTTTTTTGTAAACCCATAGCTATTTTTGCAACAGCCCTTGTTATTTTCCTTGTCACAAACGTTTCGCCGCGAAGAGGACTTTCATGATTAAATAATATGCCATTACAAGCAAACATACCATAAGCTTCGCGATAGTTAACAGTTATCCAATAAGCATATAATTTCGCAACAGCATAAGGCGAACGCGGATAAAAAGGTGTTGTTTCTGATTGAGGTACAGCCTGTACTAAGCCATATAACTCTGACGTAGACGCCTGATATATTCTGGTTTTACCTGCCAAGCCCAATATACGAATAGCTTCTAACAAGCGTAATGTACCTATGCCATCAGCATTAGCAGTGTATTCTGGCGTATCGAAACTCACTTTTACATGCGACATTGCACCCAGATTATAAATCTCATCAGGTTGTACCTGTTGTATAATACGTATCAGATTGGTTGAGTCTGTCAAATCACCGTAATGCAAAGTCAGATTAATATGCTCTTCGTGCGGATCTTGATATAAATGGTCAATTCTATCTGTGTTAAAAGACGAACTCCGGCGTTTTATGCCGTGAACTTCATATCCCTTGGACAACAATAACTCTACTAAATAAGCACCGTCCTGCCCGGTAACGCCAGTCAATAGAGCAACTTTTTTCTTTTGTGACATTTGCAAATCTTTAATGGTTTTAAATATAAGTTAAACTCAATGTAACGATGCCAGTTTAGTCATCAACCAAATCTAACTTTAAAGCTATACATCGCCTTTTCCTATCAACATTTATCAATGCGATAAAGATACAACATGTAAAATAAAAAATATATAAAAATATGGCGTTATTTTTAATAATTTTTAAAGATATGCCCGGGATAATAAACCTAGCTTGGATCTCGTTTGTTTAAGTAAATGGTAATTTTTAAAACTTGCCATACATAAAGTTGGTTTGGAGCAAGGAGGAGTCTATTGAGGCCCGCCAGAAATTAGTATCCCAGCCCGCAACAGGCCCACAATTGCCATTATTCCAACCGTCATTTGCCATTCCATTAGAATTTGTCCAATTCACATAATTGCCGCTGACTGTATTGTTCTGACAAACTAAAGGATTTTGATTCCATATGTACAACCCAACATTTGTAAATGACTGCCTTTTGCTATATATCTTATTATTTATGATCTTAATGTGCCTGCCACCAGAAATAGCCATACCATACTGACCGGGATTAACCAATATATTATTTGTAGCAACAATATATTCACCGCCATTATCGCCGAGCATTATCCCACCGCCAGTAATACTTGGCCCCCCTCCCTTTATTAAATTACCGCTTATAAGTATTGGATCTGATGGTGTGCCTCTGGATTTATACATACTTATAGCATCTTCAGCAAAACTTTGCCCGATAATATTTTCGCACCGGTTATTTAAAACCCGGTTTCCGGCCCCGCTTACATCATCAAATTGGACCATCTGTCCACGAGGAAATGGCCCAGTAACATTTCTAACCGTATTAGCAATTACTTTAATAGTTTGTGATTCCAACGCATAAACACCGGTTGACACATTTGATATATAGCAGTTTTTTATGGAAATGTTGCGGCACCGATAAAGAAAAATTGCAACGTCGGTAGAATTAGTTAAAGTGCAGTTTTTTATAGTTATGTTACTACAATTACTTAATTTCAGAATGGGGCGCGTAGTGTTGCTTATATCGACATTAGCTATTATTGTGTCTTTTAACCCTTCCAACTCCAATGGCACGTTTATTGGAGCTTGGTGGTCGTTCTTCATAACAATTAAATAGGTCAACCCAAAGATAAAAAAAACAAAGGGTAGAAGAATAAATTTAGCTTTAGATATCATCTTAAAAGAAATAAAACAACATTTGCAAACATATGATTTAGTTACCAAACTAATTCTTGCATTGCCGTATAACTAACCCGTCCGTATATGAGGTTAAAACGTAGCGTTATAAAATAGCGGCGGGGGTTGATATTTTAGGTATAATTGTATTTTATTGTTATAATTGCTGAACAAATGATTTAGATAAAAACAACACCTCTAATATCGGTTATATGACTGATTGAGTTGAAGATTTCTTTATCACTACCGGCATTTCATCAAGAAAATTATGCGTGAAATAATTTCAAGCCATATCAGGTCTATACATTTCACTTTATGGTCAAGTTAAAATATGCTTAAAGCAAAATATATTGATACTTTAGGATTTAAAGTTTTTTCAGATAATTTAGATTTAATTGACGTTAAAAACACGCATCCAAAAGTAATTAATACTATTAGTCCTAATTCATATGGCTTAGCCACCCGCGATGTTGACTTTCTTCAATCCCTAAAAAGGAGCGACTATCTTGTTTTGGATGGTGTTTATTTTGCATTCGCGTCAATCTTATTACATGGGAAGAATATAAAGAAGAATCAGGGTCCGGATGTTTTCAATCATTTTATAAAAAGGGCTAATATAAAGGGTTACAAGGTTTTTTTTTTGGGATCGAGTCCAGAAACCCTCAAAAGAATAGAATACAAGGTCCAACGCATTTATTCAAACATCAAAGTAAAAAGCTATTCTCCCCCATTTAAAGCAGAGTTCAATGAAGAAGATAATAATGAAATGGTAAATATAATTAATGAATACCAGCCAGATATTTTGTTTGTTGGAATGACTTGCCCCAAACAGGAAAAATGGTCAGTTAAGCATAAACATGTTTTAAAAAGCGGATTGATAATTAGCATTGGCAATGTCTTTGATTGGTTTGCTGAAACACAAAAGGCGATTCATCCGGCATGGTATAAATTACGACTGGCCTGGTTGGTGAGAATTTTTTTGCGGCCCGAAATTTTTAGAAGAAACATAGGGAATCAGATGAAATTTTTTGGGGATGTAATGTTGTTATTTTTTAAATTAAAGAAATTGAATAATGCTTAAAGTGGCGTTAATAGGTGCCGGCAAGATGGGTATATCGCATTTATCTATTCTTGGGGCACATCCTAAAGTTAAAGTTGTTGGTATTTGCGATACCTCGAAATTGGTTGTTGATGTTTTAGAAAAATATTCGCCTTTTTCTTGCTTTACCGATTATAAAAAAATGCTTTTAGCTACCAAACCTGACGCAGTTTTCGTAGCCGCCCCTACAAAATATCATGCATCGCTTGTTAAAGATCTTTTGGAACAAAACATTCACGTATTTGTTGAAAAGCCGTTTTGTCTTACACCAGAACAAGGTGCGCCTCTTGTTGAACTGGCCCTTAAACGCAACTTAATTAATCAAGTTGGTTATCATAATAAATTTAATGGCACCTGGCAAGAAGTTAAGCGCTTACTTAGCCTAAACGTTTTGGGTGATATATTACATTTTCAAGGCGAATCATACGGGCCCGTCGTGATAAAAAAACAATCACACACCTGGCGTTCAGACCCTGAAGAAGGCGGCGGATGCCTTATGGAGTACGCATCGCATATTATCGATTTAGTTAATTACGTTGTAAGCCCTATAACCCATGTTGACAGCAGTGTATTAAAATCCATTTATTCAAAAACAGTAGAAGATGCTGTTTACGCTTTGGTAAAGCTTCAAAATAATGCGACAGGTATTATATCAGTTAATTGGAGCGATGAGACCTATCGCGTTATGTCAACTTCAATGACTGTAATAGGCACAAGGGGAAAGATTGTATCTGATACAAATGAGCTAAAAGTATATCTTAAGGATAAAAATACGCCCGATGGGTATACAAAAGGCTGGAACATTAAATATGTTACAGAACTGACAGGAAAGATTGATTTTTATTTGCGCGGAGAGGAATACTCTGCACAAATAGACTACTTTGTAAACTCGGTTGTTGCAAATAAGCCAAATACAATTAATACTTTTGAAAGCGCATGGCTTGCTGATAGAGCAATTAATTTGATAAGAAAAAATGCGAAATAATCTTTAGAAATGGATAGAATACTATTTGGCGACAACCAGTTTTTTGCGATCAATCATATCTCTGAAGAAAAATCAAGAGCGCTATCAATCAAATTTAAAGACGATGGTGCAATTATTCAGACGCTGGACACAGCTCGCGATGCCGGTATAAACACCTTTATGTGCACAACACATGATCGGATAGGAAATATTTGTGATCACATCAGAAAAAATCCAGACACATATTATTACTTTAAGATATATCCTTGCATGCCTTACGCTCATAAATATGCTAATGCAGTTACTGAGTTAGGTTATTGGGAAACCATAAAACAATACGTTCCGGGTAACTTTTTTAGTACCTTGGCAAAAGGCGGCATTGCGTTTTTATCTAAAGATTTTGTATCAATAATACAGCTTTTGATTGATGCCGAAATGAAGATGTTCAAAGGTATTAACACCCCGGTGATTTGGCTTCAGAATATTGTAACGGACTTGCTTCTAGGGCTGGGAATGAAGGATATGTTTATTGCTTTTCATGAGCATATTAAGAAAAAATACAACGCAGAGGTGGGTTTTATCACAATGAATATGCCCAAGTTGGTTGAAATGCTTGACGCTTGCAATATTGAGAATCCTATAATTTGTACTTCTATTAATAAAATAGGTTTCAGAATGCCGGGAGGAAGGGAGAAATATGAAGAAATATTACAAACCAGAAAGATCAGAGTTGTAGCTATGCAGGTGCTTGCGGCCGGCGCGATACCTCCGGATGAAGCTTTAGAGTATGTGTGTAGTTTACCCAATATTGAATCTATACTATTCGGCGCTTCATCAAAGACACATATTTTTGATACTGTTTCAAAAATAACTCATTATGACAACCTGTATAAAGGTCGGGTTTAACAATTCAAGCGGTTTGATTCGCAAATTGGCCTAATGATGAACTACCAAGCCGCTCCCGGGCTATTAACAAATTCTAGCCATCTCGTCATAGTTTGCGGATGATAATGATCGGTAAGTAGTCCTAAATCATCCAAATCCGGATGTAACATTATTTCAACACTAAACCTCCTTTCAGCGCGTCTTTTTGAAGAAAGAAAATGTTGTACATCTTCAAAAGAATCGGTGTAATTATAACCACTTTTTTTAATGAGGTAATTTAACCACTTACGATATAAAAAGGTAATGTAATTACCTTGGCTATAGGATTGCGCCAGGCGTAATTTTAAATTATATTTTTTTGCGGCTTTAATAAACAATTTGCAAAACGCTGGTAGCGTATGTACGTGGTAATGAGAGTCGAGATGAACTATTGTCAAACCAGCTGAAAGAGCTTTGTCAATTTGCGCATGAATTTCTCGCTCAAACGCGTGCCATTCGTTCTGATTAAGAATCAACAACTTATTGTTAACAGCGGTTAAACTCCAATTTCCTTCCTTATTAAGAAAGCAGTGCGCGCTAAAAGAGGTTAAAGGCTTAAACTCAACGAGATTAATATGAACGCCAATATTTTTTACTTGCTTTTCATTCTTAATCATAGCGACGGTCTCGTCAAAAATTGAGCTGTTTGTAATTAATGATGCGCTGTTAATAAATCCAGCATTAAAACACGCCAAAATTGCCGAATTCACGGAAATTCTTAAACCAAGATCGTCGGCGTTGGCAATAATTGTACGATTATCTACACTAGTCAAAATGAAAAATTTTTTAAATCTCTTAAAAAAAAGTACATTTGTTTTAAAATAATCAACAAATTAAATATATTTACTGCCAATAACTCAAAAAAATAAAATTTTAATAATTGGTCTTATAGTATTGTTAGATTGGTAATATAGTATTTTTTCTAAATAATAAAGTTGCTTGCAAGTTATCCGAATCGACCTCAAAAAAAAACATATGCGCTTAAAAATTTTTCTTTTTACAATCAGTGCCATCTTTCTTATAAGCTCGTGCACCAGCTACAAAAAAATTCCTTATTACCAGGACTTAAAACAAGACAGTATCGTAACTGAAACTATTAACAATTATTCTCCTATTACAATACAAGTTAATGATTTGATAGGCATGCATGTTACTAGTCTTAACCATGAAGCGGATGGAATTTTTAACTATAATTTGGAGCGACCAAATTCAATTGGTAACACTGTTAGCACAGGCGAAATTACACGTACAGAGCAAAACTCTATTGTCGGTTACAGAGTTGACAGAAATGGGAATATTTATCTGCCCACTTTAGGTTCACTAAAAATAGGTGGTCTTACTTTAATTCAAGCAAAAGCAGCCATAGAAAATAAATTATCTGAAGTACTTAAATCACCTACAGTGGAGCTTAGGTTGCAGAATTTCAGGATATCAATATTAGGAGACGTGAAAAACCCCGGTCTATTTAGTATAACAGACGAAAAAATAACTATCAATGAAGCCTTGGCTTTAGCTGGGGATTTAAATACTACGGGCATACGTAACAACATTTTTTTAGTGAGGGAGGCTGATGGTCAACGACAATACATCCCTATTGATCTGACCTCTAAAAAAGTATTTACTTCGCAATACTATTACTTGAAGAACAACGATGTTATTTATGTAACACCAAATCGTGACCGCTCTTTGGCAACTGACTCTTATTTCCAAAAACTTTCGTTATTACTATCAGCCCTGACGATAGTAGTAGTTTATCTATCACGTTAATTAGCATTTGATAAAACATAATCTATGAGCAAACAAAAAACTCAGCAGGTAGCAACGCTTTCCTTACCAGGTACTGAAACTCAAACATCAAGCGGAAGCTTACTGATAAAAAAATATTTATATCACTGGCCTTTATTTGCATTGTGTGCAATTGTTGCGTTGATAGCGGGGTATTTCTATTTAAAGGTTACAAATCCTGTATACCCGATTCTGGCCACTTTGGAATTTAAAGCCCCCACCGCTTCTTCAGCATCATTAACAGTTAATTCGAATTCAACAGAGCAACAACTTGACCCCATTGATAAACCTATAATAGTTGAGAATGAGATTGAGATAATGCAATCTAAAAAACTCATTTACCAGGTAGTAAATGAGTTACAGCTTTGGACAACATATACACAAAAAAAAGGACTAAAAACTGTTGATCTTTATAAACAAAGTCCGGTCGCCTTTAAATTTGTGCAACAGGATGGCACTATCTCGCCTAAGGGAGAAAAACTTGCTATTCATATAAAATCGCCAACCTCTTTTGAACTTGAATCTAACGAGAAAAAAACGACCTATAATTTTTCATCGCAAATTAAAAGCAACTTTGGAGTATGGCAACTGATTCCAACTTCCAAAGTCGCCAATTTTATAGATTCGACCATCACAATTAAAATAACAGATCCTGATCAAATAACTGATGCTATACAATCAAAGATTAAGGTTGCCTTAGAAAATAAAGATGCCCCCTTTGTTAATTTAACTACTTCTGACGAAGTCCCTCAACGCGGTAAAGACGTTCTTAATTCGCTAATGGCGCTTTACCTTGAATACGCCCTTGAGAGCAAAAATAAATTATCCCAACGTACTTTAAAGTTTATCGGCTTCCGTTTAGATTCGCTAAAAAAAGAGTTAAATACCATAGAAACTCAAATAGAGAATTACAAAAGTGCGCACAGCATAACAGACATTGCTGCGCAGGCGCAGGGTTATAGAGATATTAATCAAACTAATATTAAGAATTTAAATGAGGTTGAAGTGCAGCTTGGCGTGCTTGCCAGCTTAGAAAAGTATGCTAACTCCACTCAAAGTTCAGAAAAATTACCTGCAGCAAGCGAACAAATAGGCGACCAATCGCTATCTAACTTATATACTAAATTGACTGACCTGCAAACGCAGCGGGAGCGCTTGGTTGGAACAGTGCCCGATGCTAATCCAATGTTAGTGTCTGTTAATAGGCAAATCAACGCTTTAAAGGATCAATTTGCCGATAGAATACAAAGCCTGAAATCATCGTTATCGGCAGAAAAAAATAAATTACAGCAGATAGGGACGAACGTTCAAACATCTCTTAAATCAGTGCCCGCACAAGATAAAGAGTACGGGTCATTAAAGAGATATCAGGAAAGCAAAGAAAATATCTACAAATTCTTGCTTGAAAAATATGAGCAAGTTGGACTGCGCTATTCATCGTCTATATCTGACTCAGAAGTTGTTGATGACGCACATGCAGGTAAAGTTAAATGGCCGAATGTGCCCGTAGTTTATTTCTTGGCTTTAATTATTGGTCTTGCCGCAGCGGCAGGGATACTCTATTTAAGAGAGAGTATGAATGATCTTATCATCAACCGCAGACAAATAGAAGATGAAACCGAAATACCAATTTTAGGCGAATTATCTTATCAAACCAGCGAACAGCAGATAGTTGTTTCTGAAGGCCGAAGCAAATTTGCAATTGGAGAACAATTTAGGGTTTTACGTACCAATCTATATCATTTACACAATAACAATGATAGCGGACGGGTTACTTTATTCACATCAAGCGTTAGCGGCGAAGGTAAAAGTTTCGTAAGTTCTAACCTTGCTGTAACATTGGCCTACGCCTCGAGAAAAACAATTATTCTTGAGATGGACCTTCGTAAGCCTAAGGTTTCCGTGAACTTCGGCTTACCGGCAGATCATCCAGGAATAAGTAATTACCTAAATGAAGAAACTTCTGATATAGCTAAACTAATTCAACACTCAGGCGTACCCGGACTTGATGTACTTGGTTGCGGATCTATACTACCAAATCCATCGGAGTTACTTGAAAAAGACAAGCTTGATGAGATGGTGGCGAAGCTTAAAGAACTATATGACGATATTATCATTGACTCCCCACCAATACACTTGGTTACTGATGCCCTTATTATAGCCCGTGTAACAGATGCATCGTTATACGTTGTTAGACAAGGCTATACTCATAAATATGAACTTGAATTTGTTAATGGAATTAATGAAGCTAAACGTTTCCCTAAATTCACCATCATATTTAATGGCGTAAAAAGCGGCGTATCAAGCTACGGAGGATACGGATACGGATATGGGTATGGTTACGGATATGGTTACGGAGGATACAATGGTTATAACTCTTATGCAACTAAAGAAAAATTGAGTTTATCAAAGATTGCTAGAGGGATATTAAGCAGGTTTTAGGAAGAATTGGTGAGATGTGATTTGCTTAGCGGCATTCACTACTAGAGATTCTCAAATATCTATAATACTTAAGCTCCTAGAACTTTGTATTGTATCGTAAATCGTTATAGTTTATGAGCAATCACATTCAGGTTTAAGGCTAGTATATTTAAACAAACTGCCTATAAAAACATGTTAAAAACTATTAAATCGAAATTTTCGGCGGTAATAAATAATAACGATACACGATCGCAAAAGGTCAACAAAAATATTATTCATTCTTTTGGGGTTAAATGTGGCAGTATAGTTATCAGCCTATTGCTAGTACCAGTAACTATAAATTATGTAAGCAATATTTACTATGGTATATGGCTTACTATAAGTTCACTTGTGGGGTGGATGAGTTTTTTGGATATAGGGCTCGGAAATGGCTTACGAAATGAGGTAACAAAAGCGATATCTACTCACAAATATAATGATGCCCGTATTTATATAAGTACTACATATGCAATATTAGCAATAATATCCTTTTGTTTGCTCATTGTTTTGTCTATTGCCAACACCTTTGTCAACTGGAACAAATTTTTGAATCTTCCGTCAGATATTACAGAAAACGTATCCTATGTAATGCTGTTGTTAGCGTATTCATTTTGCATACAATTTGTAGTACAGTTAATAATCACTATATTGAATGCATTCCATGAACCGGCTAAAGCTTCACTTTTAACTCTCATCGGACAAATTGGGGTTCTTTTGGGTGTACTGATTGCCAAAACGTTTATTGCAGGAAGTTTACACGTTTTAGTATGGATATTAACATTCATACCGATAGCCGTGCTTTTTTTTTCAAGTGCGATTTTATTTAACACAAAATTGAAATTGGTGTCGCCGAGATTTGATAAAGTTAATTTTAAATATGCTAAAAATATTCTAAATAGCGGAAGCTCATTTTTCGTTATACAAATTGGTGCTATCATTTTATTTCAAACAGATAATATTATCATAACCAAAGTGTTAGGACCGGAATTTGTCACTGAATTTAATGTAAGTTATAAATTATTTTCGGTAGTCACCATGATTTTTGCTATTATCCTTACACCCTACTGGAGTGCTTTTACTGATGCTTACGTTAAAGAAGATTATACATGGATGCGTAAAAACATAAAAAAAATGAGGCTCGTGTGGCTATGTCTTTCTTCCGGAGCTATTTTGCTATTATTTATATCTCCTTTTATGTTTAAAATTTGGGTGGGCAACACAGTTCGAATAAACATTCAGTTTTCATGTTTCTTAGTTATTTATATTATTATTAATATGTGGCAAACAATACATGTTTATTTCTTGAACGGATTAGGGAAAATAAGGATACAATTATTTTTAGTAATCTTGAGCGGTATTTTAAATATTCCACTGTCCTTTTACTTAGGCAGGCTTTTTGGCCTCTCAGGCGTAATTTCAGCTAATACAATTTGCTTTTTTTTTATGAGCGTATTTTTTACTATTCAGACGGAAAAATTATTAAACAATAAAGCTACTGGCATTTGGAATAAATAGCTCTATACAATTAAATGGTAAGTTAAACCCGCGGTATGCAATTGATCATTTTTACTTTTAAATCAATATTTAGACCATTTGTAAAGCATATAAAGTATGTCGTTACGGTTGTTAAACTTAAAATTAAACACCCTACAATTTTAATAAATTCCAGCGTAAAAATCAATAACGTTACGTTTGGAAAATACAACCTACTGTCATCAAACGCAAAATTAAGCAACTCTACTCTTGGCGATTTCTCCTATTTAGGTGAATCTTCCATTTTGAATAATACGATCGTTGGAAAGTTCACTTGTATTGGTCCTAATGTGAATATTGGAATGGGTACCCATCCACTTAGTGACTTTGTATCAATACACCCTGTGTTTTATTCCACAGCTTCACAAGTAGGCACTACATTTGCAGATCACCAATATTTTTCAGAATATGCAGATACATTCATAGGTAATGACGTATGGATAGGGGCTAATGTGGTTGTTATGGCAGGCGTGAATATTGGTAATGGTGCGGTAATCGCTGCAGGCGCAGTTATAACCAAAGACGTGCCACCTTATGCAATAGTGGGTGGAGTACCCGCTAAAATAATTAGATTTAGATTTTCTGAGGACCAAATTGAGGCGTTACAAAATATAAGTTGGTGGGATATTGCAGAATCTGATTTAAGAAGAAAATACAGGTTACTGCATGACATTCGCAATCTAAATAAGTTGCGTCAATTATAATAAACAAATTAATGGTGCTTCGATATATCAATAAGTTAATAAAAATTTTTTTTCTAGCACTTTCTAGTAAAATATGCTGGCTGATTACTTATATAAAGTTTGTATTTAATGGAGTTAAATTTAATACAGATTATATTGCGCATGGCGTACCAATAATAAATGTAAGTTTAAAAGGCAAAGTGATTATTGGAAAGAAATTTGCCATGAACAATGGCAAATATCGAAATATGATAGGAAGGCAACAAAGATGTTATTTCATAGTAGAGAAGGGAGGTGAGTTAGCAATTGGAAATAATGTAGGGATTAGCAGCACCGCGATAGTATGTCATAATAAAATCAGTATAGGTAATAATATACGAATTGGAGGCGGAGTTGTGATTTATGATTCGGATTTTCATTCCCTAAATGCTCAACATCGAAATAACATACCTGAAATAAAAAATTCTGTACGCACCGCACCAATTAATATAAAAGACGGTGTGTTTGTAGGGGCTCATTCAATAATATTAAAAGGTGTAACTATTGGGAGCAATTCAATTATAGGCGCTGGATCTGTCGTTACTAAATCCGTTCCTGACAATGAAATTTGGGGTGGAAATCCTGCTAAGTGTTTAAAAAAAATTTAATCCCTTGAATCAAAGAAATTACATATCATTTTTGTATTGGAGTATTATAATTTGCAGTTGTAGCTATTTACTATATAATCAAACGCATAATTTTCTATTTCGAGCGATTGCATTTGCCTCGTCAATAATATTCTATATTTGTATGATACCATTAGTCCGATTCAAAGCTATCGGACCGAGATTTAATGCCAATAATAAATACATATCTGGCTACATTTTTATATTGTTCGGTATATTGCTCTATTCGCTAACGCCAGATCTCACTCTTTTAACAACATTATTTACCCATCCCAATTCTTTTCTTGCATTTTTTATTGTAGTCATGGCATTAACTGTTGACGTTCAATCAGTAAAAAAGCTATTAAAAATTTCGAAAGTAGTAAATTCTTTAATACCCACAATCGTCCTTGTAGAGCTTTCTTTTCTTAATTTACCGGTTATCACAAACGAATTATTTTACTTTACGTTATTTGAATTTCTCATTCAAGATAAAACATCAAAAATCCGCAAAGTATATCTTTTAGTCTTGATGGTGGGCATCATAATTATTTCCAATTATTATGATAATAGAGCTTTAGCAATACGTTTTTTTGGAGTGCTACTTTTATTGTCATTTTTTTATTTATTTAAATTTTTGCGACATCAATCATTTAAATGGCTAATAGTTTGCGCTACAGTATGTATTACTGCGTTTGTGGTTACATATTTTGAGGAAATTTTCACAAACCTGGCGGAATTGGTCCCCAATAAAACGATGGATACTACCGATACCCGAACCTTCATTTTTACAGAATTTTTTTCCAACTTTAAAAACGAAGATTGGATTGCAGGACGAGGATATCTAGGAACATATTTTAGTACGTATTTTTATCATTCACATGGCCAAAATGATGATCATGCTGTTAGATTTACAGCCGAAGTGGCAATAGTTGATATTTTATTAAAAGGAGGGTTATTAATACTAATTCCTTACCTATTCTTATTTATAAAGGCGATTTATACCGGCTTTATAAAGGCTCCTTATAATTCGTTAAGTTTCAAAGTATCTTTATTAATATTGGTTGACTTTTTTTTGCTTAGTATAGAAAATTGGCCGTCCTTTACCGTACATTATATGTTTATATGGATTTTCGTTGGAATTATATTTAACGAACAAAAGACGACGTTAGTAACTATTTCTTTGCCGTACACCTCACTCAATAATTCTGAAGATACCGAGCATGATCTGATAATTCATTAACGAATATTTGTACTGATGTCTTTTAAAAATTAATTAATATAATTAGATGGACAAAAACTTAAAAATTTCAATTGTAAGCCCATCCTATAACCAAGGGGAATATATTGAAGATGCCATTTTATCGGTATTAAACCAAAAATATCAAAACTTTGAACACATTATTATCGATGGCGGTTCAACTGATGCCACATTAGAAATAATTAAAAAATATAATCATTTAACTTGGGTATCCGAAAGAGATCACGGCCAAAGTGATGCTATTAACAAAGGTTTCAAAATGGCAACAGGTGATATTATTGGCTGGCTTAACACTGATGATGTTTATACCGAAGGGACTTTTACTAGCGTAAGCAAGCATTTTATTGATGATACCCTTGACGCAATATACTCCGACTATGCATTTACGGATAAGGATATGAATATCACGAAAAAAATGACTTCTCATCGTCCTGTAAAATGGCTTTCACTTTTTCATTGCTATATCCCTTCAACTACTTTTTTCTTTAGAAGGAGAATTATTGATGCAGGCATTTTAATCGATAAAACAAAAAAAATCGCCATGGATAAGGATTTTTTTGCGAACATACTTTTTAGTGGATATAAGATGAAATATGTAAAAGATCACTTCGCACTATTTCGATGGCACGATAACAATAAGTCTCTGGAATTAAGAAATAATTTAACAAAAGAAACTAGGATAATAGAAGGATTAGAAATATTAAACAAATACGGGCCTTTTTCCATACCTACAAATAAATTGACTCAATGGCTTTATTACGTTTTTAATGACTATTTGCTTAAGGTAGCTCGAAAAATTTATAAAATAAAATCACATTAGAGATGAAGTACTCAAAATTAGGGCAGACAGAATTATTAGTATCTAAAATTGCGTTGGGATGTGCTAATTTGAATGTTTTCGATAAAACAGCAACCGGAAAATTGATTGATTATTCTCTGGAAAGAGGAATAAATTATTTCGACACTGCAAGCAGTTATCAGGCAGGATATAATGAGCAATTTCTTGGCCAAATGTTAAGAAACAAGGGTAACGATATAATCATGTCGACTAAAATAGGCTATCCAACAAGCATATTTGGAAAATCAGTTAATAAGTTAAAAAGTTTTGCCAATCTTGACAATCACACTCAACCCTCCAACTCTTTTTTAATTAAAACGTTGGAGAAATCATTAAAAAATTTACGGGTAGATTGTATTGATCTTTTATTCGTCCATAATCCCTTGCCCAACAAAAAACTATTTGAAGAATTTAAGGGACAACTCGAATTGTTTGTAAAGGAAGGGAAAATACGTTATTACGGAGTTTCATTTATGAATCTTGAAGATTTCTTTTTATCGGCTGAAGAGCAAGTTTGTTATCAGATTATGCAAGTACCTTTAAATGCGTCATCTATACACCACCTCACTCATGAAAAAAAAACAGATCTTATTAATAGTAAAACGGGGATTATTGCTCGACAACCGTTTGCATATTTAAAACAAGCAACTGGAGCCGATTATAGAAAATTTTCCGACTCTTACGAATCGGCACTCGGAAATCTCTATAATTTGCAGTGGGTAAACAGTGTCGTTTTCGGCACATCTAATCTTAAACATCTCCAAAATAATATAAACTTTTTAGAAAATCAATAGCCAAGTATATGTTAATAGATCATAATTCATTGAAGCAAGAAACCACTTTAAATACAGACATTTGTGTTATTGGAGCGGGTGCAGGGGGAATAGCTTTGGTAAAGGAAATGTTAAGTTCCAACAAGGAAATACTTTTAATGGAATCAGGTGGCACAAAGTATAATAGTAAGCTACAGGAATATTATAAAGGTACTGTTACACATCCTGATAAGCACGGAGCGTTGGATAAATATAGACGAAAAGTATTTGGAGGTACTACTTCTATATGGGGTGGAAGATGTGCTCCTTTCGATAGCATAGATTTTGAACATCGTGACCAAATTCCATATACAGGTTGGCCCATTGAACGCGATGAAATCATTCCATATTATATAAAGGCACATGAAATACTCGATTTAGGCGCATTTGACTATTCAAATAATGCTATTGAAGAAAAAAATAGATTTTTTGTTGAAGGTTTTGAGTCTAACATTTTCAAAGACAAAATCTGGCGATTTAGTATGCCGACGGATTTAGGAAAAAAATATTTTAGAGATTTTAAAAGCGCAAGAAATTTAAAAGTTGTATTAGGCGCTGAATGTTACAAACTGAACGCGACTCCTCAAACCAATAATATTGAGTCTGCAGATTTTTTAACGCATGACGGAAAAAAAATTCATGTAATTGCACAAAAATATGTATTAGCATGTGGCGGTCTAGAGAACACTAGATTTTTATTAGGGTTGTGCGAAAACGACAATGGATCTTTTTTCAATATAAAAAATAACCTGGGTAAGTTTTATATGTCTCACCTCAGTGGCACTTATGGTCATATTAAACTGTTGCCTTCGTCAAGAAAAGGAGGATGGAAATTTTTAAAAACCAAGGATGGAGTTTATTCCAAGCCGAGGTTATTGCTTAAAAATGAGTCACTTAAGAAAGGTGAATTAATAAATATTAGTTTTATACTTGACAATCACCCACCACATCGTCCGGAACATAAAAATTCTGTTTTGTCATCACTTTATTTAGCCAAAATCTTTTTTACTGGTAGAATTCCTCCAGAATACAGTAAAGCGCTATCTTCCAGTGGCTATAGTAGTTTGAGAATGCACCTTTTGAATATCCTTAAAGATCCTGTTTTATTAATAACATTTCATACTGACTTCATTTACAAACGCTTTTTTAAAAAAAGAAGAATTCCGGGGATAACTCTTGATAGTTCCGTAAACGAATTTTTTTTGCACTTTGATTGTGAGCAATCGCCATGTGAACATAGTACTGTTAAACTTAATAAAAACGAAAAGGATAAGCTCGGCCGTCCAAAACTTATAATTGATTGGAATTATAACGAACGCGATGTTAAGTCAATTATTAAATCTTATGAGTTACTTAAAGATGAATTACAAAAAACAAATATTGCGGAAATCGATGTAGATTTAAATTCACTTAGGGAATACTTAAATGAAAACCTATCTGTTGGCAGCCATCATATTGGAACAACTAAAATGGCAACGTCCGACCGAGACGGTGTTGTTGATATAAATTGTAAGGTTTTTGGAAGTTCAAATCTATTTATTTCTGGTCCATCCGTTTTTCCCACAGCTGGTTGTGCAAATCCAGTGTTAACAATCGTTGCTTTAGCTATTCGGCTAGCCGAATATTTAAAGACTGAATAATATTCATCGTTTATAATTAATTATGGTCAGGCAATTAAGCATATATAAAATGAGTGAAAAAACAGAAATATTTTTAAACTTAATATCCTTTTTAAAAAAGGAAAATATAGATTATGCCGTTTTAGGAAATACTACTTCGTTTCCCTATGTTATAGGCAGCGATGTTGATATTGTAGTTACTGAGCAATCATTTAAAACGTCGGATAATTGGATTAAACAATTTTGTAACGAATTTGAATACACTATTTGCAATTATCTTCAACACGAAATTAAAGCTAAATCTTTTGTGGTCGCAAAAATAAATCCTAAGAATCTACTAACTACATTCATTGCCATAGATGTATGCTCCGATTATTATCGTGACGGGCGTTTGTTAATAAATTATTGCAGTCTTTTGGAAAACAAAATAGTATTTACTACCAGTGAAGATATAGAATGTGCCTTTAACATTCCGAATGATAGGATAGCTTTCATTTATTATTTTATAAAAAAAATTGAGAAAAACAGTTTCAATGAAGAACAAATACAATATTTAAGCAAAACTTTTTCATCTGAAAGGGAGCTTTTACAGTTGGAACTGAGAAATATTTTTTCCCAAAAGCATGCAAATTTAATATTCGATATTTTTATAAAAAAACAATTTTCTCGTTTAACTCCCAGCTTTCTTAACGAATTAAAAGTTTTCCTCCTTAAAAAGTTTAGAATTACGATCAAAGATCAATTTAGTGAGCTTTTAAGAAATTTAAAAAGAATTGTTAAACCAACAGGTATTTGGATAGCTTTTATGGGATGCGATGGTGCGGGAAAATCGACTTTGATAAATCTGTTAAATGGCGAAAACTTTCCAGAGCAAGCATTTCGCAAATCAGCGTATTTTCATTTGTATCCGAGTTATTCCGCGAATAAAGTAGGACAGGTTTTACCTAATCCGCATGACCAAATAAAAAGATCGTCATTATTGTCAAATATTAAGGTAATATACCTTTTCTTTAGATATACTGCGGGTTACTGGATAATTATCTACCCAAAAAGAATAAAAAGCACTCTCGTTATCTTTGATCGATATTACCATGATCTATTGGTAGATCAAATCCGCTATCGACATGGCGGCGGTTTGGCTCTAGCGAAACTTGTCGGTAATTTGATGCCAAAGCCCGAGCTATTTTTTTTTATTGATGCGCCTGTAAAAACGATCCTGTCGCGCAAACAGGAAGTACCTTATGAAGAGGTAAAGCGCCAAAAAAACGAATATCTATTGATGGCAAAAAAAATGGACAATGGGTATGTGATAGATAATTCGCATGACCCTAAAACCGGTGTTTTTTCGATAGAAGAAATAATAGTGAATTATCTTAATAGACGGCATAAAAAAAGGACTTACAAGCATGAAAAATAAGTCTTTTTTTTATTTTCCGCCTTGGCGCAAGCAGTTCTTCTTTTCTTCTGATCTACTAAAGTCTAGCGATTATACATCTCAATTATTTTATAACCCTTATGTACTGTCATCAAAAATCGTTTGGTTTTTATGGTTAAAATTTAGAATTTTTCGGTCTCTATTTATAGTAAAACATTCTAACTTACCTAGCCTTTTTTATATTATCAAACGAAGCCTAAACCTAGATGATTTTCTGTTTCAAATCAATGTTGGTACTGTAAGTATTGAACAAAAAATGTCCATTATCGCGTTTAATGATGACACTAAACTTTTCATTAAAGCAGGCACAACAAATTTGGCATTGCAATTACTTGCTAATGAGGCAAATACATTAAAAATGATTAATGGGCGATTAGGCGTTCCTCAAGTGATTCAATTTCATCAAGAGGATAACTTAGGTATATTAACCACAACTGTGGTTACTGGTAAAAAATTTGAAACAATAACAATTAATTCATCAATATTTGAATATTTAATTAAAATAGCCGAGTTAGAACAGTTTACAATGCAAAATAAGATTGTATATACTATAGCACATGGGGACTTCTGTCCGTGGAATTTTGTGGAAAAAAAAGATGGAAATTTTGTGGTAATTGATTGGGAATTATCAAACAAACATCCACTCGGATACGATCTGTTTACATTTATTTTTCAAACACAATTTTTGCTTAACCCACAAAAAAATATCTGCATTATTTTACGAGAAAATGAAAAATGGATAAGCAGTTATTTTAAAAGAGAACAAAGTCAGGAAGATTACAGATATTATCTATTATTGTTTACCGCCACAAAAATACGCCTTGAAAAGTTAAAGGGTCAAACAAAACTTTTAAAAAAATGGATACTACTGAATGAGTTTATTGCAAAACAATGAATATATTATTAATCGCTTATTCATGCGAACCTGATAAAGGCTCTGAGCCCGGAGTTGGCTGGAATTGGGCCAACCAAATAGCGGCACGAGGTCATAACGTATGGGTGTTAACAAGAGCGAATAATCGCGCAGTCATTGAAAAAACCTTCTACGATAAATCACGATTGGTATTTCTTTATTATGATTTACCTGGACCTATTTTGAAATTTAAAAAAACTATTGGTGCCACTTTGTACTATGCCATTTGGCTAAAATGCATAGTTTCTTTCTGTATTAAAGAAAATAGAAAAATAAAATTTGATTTAATACATCACATTACTTTCGGAGTATTTCGGATCATTAATCCATTACCTTTTTTTTTGAATGCCCCCTTTGTTTTTGGTCCAGTTGGCGGCGGAGAAACTGCACCCAAGGAGCTTCGCAAAAGCTTTTCAGTTAAAAACTATATTATAGACTTAATTAGAGACTATATTAATGTCGTAACATTTTATAACCCATTTTTTAGGCTGTTTTTGTCAAAAACTAAATTAATTTTATCAAAAACTAATGAGACACTAAATTTTCTTCCGGTTAGATATCAATCCAAAACTTTTACTAAAATAGAGATTGGCATTGATAATGTTATGTGTGTAAACGACGTAATTCTATCTGAACACAAGGGACCTCAAATCTTATTTGTGGGAAGATTTCTATACTGGAAGGCCCCACATATTGTATTGAGGTCATTCAAAAAGATACATGCTAAATTTCCAAACGCTAAATTGACGATGATTGGTGGAGGCCCTGAGTTAAAAGCACTTAAAGAATTGGAACAATCATTAAATATCGAGGCTATCAAGTGGATTAAGTGGATACCCCAAAATGAATTAAAGGAATATTATAAAAACAGTGATGTATTCATCTTTCCCAGCCTCCATGACAGTAGTGGTAATGTGGTATTAGAAGCGCTTTCCTTTGGCCTGCCCGTTGTGTGTTTAAACATTGGTGGACCAGCAATAATATTAGGAAATAATATAAGTACGTCCATTAACGTTCAAAATCTCGCTGAAGATGAAATAATAGAGCTTATAACAAAAAAGACAATTCAGATTATCTCTGACTCTAATTATAAGGAAACCTTATCAAAACAGGCTTTAAAACGAGCGTCAGAGTTGTCGTGGAAAAATACAGTTGATCGAGTTTATTCTATTATAGAATCTACCGAATTAAAATGATTTTACAAGTACTATTCTCAAGTAATGAAAAAAATAGCTATTGATTTAGTAACAATATATCCCGGTAAAGGGGGTGCTGGTGGTGGTATTAATACTTACGCTAAAAACTTACTAATTCATTTAGATAAGTTAACCGATCCACAGAAAGATCAATTTAAAATATATTGTTTGTGTAATGACGAGTTTGATCTCAAATTTGATAATATAGAGATAGTAAAATTTGAAATCAACGCAAAAAAGTATTTTTTGAGAATGATCTATATTCATATTTTGCTACCAATATTTTGTATAAAAAATAATGTAAATCTATTGCATAAGCTCGCAAGCGAAATCCCGATATTCTCTACCGCTCCTCTAATCGTTACAATACACGATTTTATGATGGAGTATTGTCTTGAAAATAACTTACATCCTAAAACGTCCATTTTAGAATCGCTCAAAATTTGGTACTTTTTAAACATAGCTAAAACTGCCCTAAGAAAAGCAAAGTATCTCATTACTCCATCAAACACTATAAGGAAAGAAGCAATAAGCAGATATAAAGTAAATCCAGATAAAATATTTGTTGCTGAATTAGGAGCTGAGGACTTTACTTGCGTATCTAAAACAGTTAAAGAAGGCCCCATTAATATTTATTATATAGCGGCATTTTTGCCGCATAAAGGGCATTCAAAGGCGATAAAAATATTCCAAATATTGAGAGATAAATACAATGTAAATGCTCATCTACATTTTAGAGGTAATGTAAATGATGAAGCATTTTATAATAGAGTAATGAATGAAGTTAATCAGTCCTCCATCAAAAACAAAATTTTTATCATCAATTATGATAAAAACAGCTCATTGAACGAAATATATTCAGAAGCAGATTGTGTCTGGTTATTTTCAGAATATGAAGGTTTCGGTTTGCCTTTGTTAGAAGCGCAAATTCATGGTATCCCTGTAATATGCAGCGATATAGCTATTTTTCAAGAGGTTGTAAGCGATAGTGCAATTCTTGTTAAAGGTTCTGACGATCATATTGCATCAGACATAGCTTATTTTTTCGATGACAAGGAAAGATGGGATAAACTTATAAGGAAAGGGAGTTTAAATGTTTCAAAATATAGTTGGGAATTATTCGGTCAAAAAATATTTAATATTTATAAGAAAGCCATACTATAAAATTATAATTATTTACATTTTATAAAATTCACAATGCTTAACTTACCGTTTTTATTATTGTTCACAATTATACTGGAAGGCAGGGGGTTATATACATTTAAACACAATGTATACTTTGTATCTCCTATCGGCACTAATTCAGCGACAGGCACCATTGACAATCCATTTAAAACGATTCAAAAAGCTGTCACATTTGCTTCTGCATTTGATACTATATATATTAGAAAGGGAATATATCGCGAATACGTTAACATAGCCGGGCCTAATAAAAAGGGGTTGTGTTTACTCGCTTATAATAATGAACGGGCTTTACTAAAAGGCTCAGACGCAATTTCAGATTGGCAGTACTGCAACGGATATTGGAAAAAACATATGCAGCTACAGCCGCAGCAGGTAATGGTTAACGGCGATCATCCTTTGCAACAAATAGGATATCCTAACAATAACTTTAAATTTAACACCAACAATCGTAGGTATATTTTTCCGGTAGGTTATGATTTATCAGATATGAAACCTGGCCGATATTACTGGCAAAACGATACTTTATATATATGGCCACTAAATTCCTCCAATCCCAATAAACTACTCGTGGAAGTGAGTCAACGATCGAAAATATTAAATATACAGGCAGAAAATGTATATGTTAAAGGCCTATTATTTAGGCACTCCAATTGTAATACTAATTCTGAACAAGGTGTAGCCGTACAACTCGGAATTAATTCCACAATAACAGATTGTGACATTCAATGGTGTGATTTTGGCGGAATTGGAATGGCAACAAATTCAAAAGCCTATAATTGTAATGTATCAAATAACGGCGATAGTGGCTTTAATGCATATAAATCGTTTAATTTCTTAATATCGCGTTGCAAGGCTAACAAAAACAACTACCGCAACTTTTATGCACAATGGCATGCAGGCGGATTAAAAGCGACCACTTCTTCCTGGGGAACGATTGAAAGGAGCGAATTTTCTTATAATACAGGCGCTGGTATTTGGTTTGATTACTGTTTCGAGCAAGATAAAAATAGAAATAATGGGCATCAACTTATTGTCATCCGTGACAATTATGTTCATCATAATAGTAATAAAACAGATAGTAAAAACTCAGCAATAATAATCGAGATGTCTGAAAACGCTTACATCCAAAACAACATTATTATTAACAATAATGATCGGGCGATTTATATTTCAGGTAGCTGGAATTGCAACATATTAAACAATGTAATAGCATTTAACTACGGCTATTACACCATTGATCTTGCCGGTGTGCCTCGAGCGGGTGAATCCCGAGCAAAATTAGTAAATAATCGTATTGAGGGCAATATACTGGCTAATAATAAAACGACATCGGAATTACAAGTTCCCCTTGATAATGGTAATGATATTCATCAAAATCATGTTGATAAAAACAGCATTTATAGAGATAATGGGAGGCTGAGTTTTAAAAGTGATAAAACATACTACTCACTTAGTGAGTGGCAAAAAGCTACCAATTTTAATCTCCATCCTTTAACACGAAAATTGACTTCAACCGACACGGTATACAATCAAATACGCAAATTACCACCATCTAAGCACTTATAATATTACTAAATATTACAAAATTGGAAAATCAAAAATTTATCTATAGAAAGCTAATAGTAAATTCGAAATTGGCAACAATAACACTCATAAAAATGATTTATACCTTCGAGTGCAAAATACCTAGTCAAATTGTGCTGATGATAAAGATTGGTATGCAGTAAAGCAGCATCTTATTCAGCATTTCTACTTTAGCTAACACTCCACTACTAATGGCAGAAGTTAATAAGGTAGATTTGGGGTTCCCTATGGGAACTTGTCAGATGGCGGTGAACATTTTTTATTCTGCTGATCTAAAGATTTTGTTTATTGACCCAAACTCTAATTATAAGTATTGAAAACCGCTGACCTACAGAATCCTCAATATCTTAATTACAGCGTCCAGTTGGAATAAAAAAATGTAAGCAGTATTTCTACGGTAACTAAAAACATACAAAACCCCTTAATTACGCAAAAATTTATTTGGGAAAGCGGATGACGCTTGTGCGGACCTTAGGATGATGTTCCGCTTATAAAAAAAGAGTCGGTTAAATATTGAAGCGAACATTTATAATTTGATATATATTAAAATTTGCCTTAAACGTAAAAACTCCGATATTCTTGCTTATAAATATCTATTACCCAAAATCAAACAGTTTGCAAATATATGAACACTACATTTGCATATAATTTATACGATATAAGTAATTATTTGAAAATTGACATATTTATGCTAATTTTATTGAAAAATTATCATCAATAGTTATAAAGCTATTTCTGTGATCCATATTAACAAACGTATGCAGCTTAAAGTTGATGTTTTCGGAGTAATGTATTCTGTTACCGATTATGATAAAGCTTCAAATGAAATTATAAAAGCTGCAAAAAACAATTCCTCATATGGGGTATCGGCTTTAGCAGTCCATGGATTAATCGAATGTTTTAACAACCCCGACCTAAAAACAAAAGTAAACAAACTCGATTTAATAGTACCGGATGGACAACCAGTGCGATGGGCGATGAATAGCTTTCATAACACAAATCTATCCGACCGCGTTTATGGCCCAACGCTAACTTTAGAGGTGTTAAAAAAAGCTAATTCTGAAAAACTTTCTGTATATCTATACGGAAGCAAACAAACTACGCTTGATGCATTTTCAAAAAACATTAATGCATGGTTTCCAGATATCACTATTGCCGGGCTTCATGCAGATAGATTTCGAAATGCAACCTCCGAAGAAGATATTCAAGATATAGAAAAAATAAACAAATCCGGGGCTCACATCATTTTGGTTGGCAGAGGATGCCCTAGGCAAGAGATATGGGTAGCTGACCATTTGGGAAAAATAAACGGCGCTATGATGGCTGTAGGAGCTGCTTTTGATTTTCATGCCGGTATCTTAGAACAGGCCCCTGCGTGGATGCAAAATAATGGTTTAGAATGGTTCTTCAGATTAACTAGGGAACCACAAAGATTATGGAAAAGATACATCTTCACCAATTCAAAATTTGTGATGCTTTTTTTAGGTAAGAAACTAAAATTAATAAATTAACAATACACATTATGAACGTCGCCATTATCACAGGTTCTGCCGGACTAATCGGAAGTGAGTCTGTTTCTTTTTTTGCTGATAAGTTTGATTTAATTGTTGGAATTGATAATAACTTACGTCAGTATTTTTTTGGTGTAGAAAGCAGCACCGAATGGAATAGAAACCGTTTAGGCGACCAGTTTAAAAATTACAGGCATTATCACGCTGACATAAGAAACGTTGACGAATTATCACCAATATTTCAGGAATATGGCACCGATATTAAAATGGTGATTCATACCGCCGCACAACCAAGCCACGATTGGGCTGCCCGAGAGCCATTTACCGATTTTGGTGTGAATGCCAACGGCACTTTAAACACGCTTGAATTAACTCGCATCAATAGTCCCGATGCTGTGTTTATTTTCACATCTACAAATAAAGTATATGGCGATAATCCGAATTTTTTACCATTAGTGGAATTGGATACGCGTTGGGAAATTGATGAAAGCCATCCTTACTTTACAAATGGAATTGATGAACAACTGAGTATCGATCATACTAAGCATTCCCTCTTTGGTGCTTCTAAAGTAGCTGCAGATGTTTTAGTGCAGGAGTACGGACGTTATTTTGGAATGAAAACAGGCATATTTCGTGGCGGTTGTTTAACCGGACCTAATCATTCTGGAGCCCAATTACACGGTTTCTTATCTTATTTAATGAAGTGCGCCATAACTGGAAATCATTATACAGTTTTTGGATACAAAGGCAAGCAGGTTAGAGATAATATTCACAGTTATGATCTGGTTAACATGTTTTGGCATTTCTATCAAAAACCACGTGCAGGGGAGGTTTATAACGCCGGTGGCGGACGATATGCCAACTGTTCGATGATTGAGGCAATAAAGATTTGTGAAAATATTTCGGGTAACAAAATGCAATACAGCTATTCAGAAACAAACCGGATAGGAGATCATATATGGTACATAACCGATCTTAGCAAATTTAAAACACACTATCCAGATTGGGATTGGACTTTTGACTTAACCTCTACATTGATTCAAATACATGACAGTATGCTTTCACGGATTAAATAGTTTTATCCTGTGTAAAAAGAGTAGTATTCAAGCTCAGTTAAGATTTTTCTATATAGAAGAAAGCTAATCAAATACATTGAATTAACATGTTAATGCTTTACAAGAAAATGGATGATGGAACGGGCTAAAAGAGCGAAAAAAATCTTGTAAGTTGAAACGCTAATTGCCAAAATAACCATAACTTTAATGCACTAACTATCGCATTAAAAGCCCTATTTTATAACCTAAAAGGTGTAAATTTTATTCATTGATATGGAATTAAGGTACAAATACCGTTTTAATTTCTTCCGCTTTATTAACGAGGTGATATTATTATCTATAAGCTTCGTACTTTCATTTTACATTTTAACAATTTATTATGGTCGCGAGTTTATTTTTCTAAATGTTTGGATGCTGCCTTTGCTGATAATCGGTTGGTATTTCTCGTCAAGATCAACTAAATCTGACGATGACCTAAATTCGAAATCAATAACCACCGCTCTATATAAAACTGCTAATAGTATTTTCATTCAATTCTGTTTGGTAATTCTTTTTTTCTTTACCTCGCATCAAACCTACAATACCAAGCGGTTCTTGCTCTTCTACATTATATTTTTAAGTATTCTCATACCGCTGGAAAAAGTCTTTCATGAAAAATTAATGCGCTTTTTGCATTTAAAGGGAGTAAATAAAAAAAAGATTTTAATTGTAGGCGCAGGAAAAACTGGAATGGATTTTTATAATGTCATCTCCAGAAATAATCATTTGGGATTTGAAGTTATTGGTTTTTTGGATGATGCGGCCAAACCGGAATTAAATGGAGGATATCTTGGGACAATCGGTAAACTAGAGGACTATGTGTGCGACCATAGTATTATCCCTTTTGATGAGGTTCTAGTGGCCCTGCCAAACAACGCGCATGAGAAAATTAAATATGTTGCTAATGTTGTGAGAAACCATACCATTAAGTTAAGAATTATACCTGCTTACCATGAGCTAATTAACTCACAATACAGCATAAGCATATTTAATGGTTTCCCCATGATTACTAACAGATATGTGCCATTAGATGACATTAATTTACGTATAATAAAACGCGCTTTTGATATTGTATTTAGTTCTTTAGTTTTAGTTGTTATATGCTCATGGTTGTTTCCTATAATTGCGATTGCGATTAAAATAAGCTCAAAGGGGCCGGTATTCTTCATACAGGAACGCTGGGGACGGAAGAATCAAAAAATAAAATGTTATAAGTTTCGTTCAATGCGAGTAGCATCAAAAGACGTTGATGATAAAAACGGAAAATACCAGCAAGCGAAGAAAAATGATCCCAGAATCACCCGCCTCGGAGCAATATTAAGAAAAACAAGCTTAGATGAGTTTCCACAATTTATAAATGTGTTTCGTGGTGACATGTCAGTTGTTGGACCCAGGCCTCACCCGACTCCCCTTAATATGGAATCTAAAGAGATAATTGACAGTTACTTGGCGCGCCATTTAGTCAAACCAGGCATAACCGGTTGGGCTCAGGTTAACGGCTTTCGAGGTGAAACGTCGGATTCATCGCTAATGGAAGCCCGCGTAAATTACGACATTTGGTATATTGAAAACTGGAGCCTGTTATTAGATGTAAAAATCATTTTCCTTACCTTTTGGAAAACAATTGTAGGGGATAAAAATGCATTTTAGTTGCATGCTTAACTACAATTGATCCTTAATCACCCGCACAGAATATTTAAATAATTATTTATCTATAATGTCTTATATCACTGCTTACCAGTAGCCAAGTGTCCAAAAATTTCTTCTTCAACAATACAGCAAATTATATGTCCAATTAAGATATGGGCTTCCTGTATTCGCGGTGTTTCGTACGAGGGAACCTCAATACATATATCGCAAAGTTGTTTCATTTTACCGCCACCCATTCCAGTTAAGCCTATTGTTGTTATTCCCATTTCCTTGCACTGTTCCAGCACATTTAAAACATTAACTGAATTTCCAGATGTTGAAAGTCCGATAAAAATATCCCCGGCAACACCGTGGGCCTGAACCTGCCGCGCAAAAAGTTTATCATAACCGTAATCGTTCCCAATGGCTGTCAAAATGGATGTATCTGTACTTAATGCAATAGATGGTAATCCCGGCCTATCAAAGTAGAAACGTACTACAAATTCCGCTGCTATATGTTGGGCATCTGCAGCACTGCCGCCGTTTCCTGCCAACATAGTTTTCTTACCAGCCTTATAAGCATTGGTCACAACTTTAGCAGCTTGGTCAATTACTTCTATTAAAGCCTGGTTGTGTAGAATACTTTGTTTTACAGCTATTGAGGACGATATTTGATTTGTAATTATTTCTATTGACATATTAGATTTACTATATAATGCAGTATATGCTTAAACCAGTAACATGTTAAAAAAAGATTTTCCAAACATTTAATAATAACTAGTTCTGGTAATTAGCTCGAATATCTATTAGCAACATTTTATTACGAAGATACTTTAATAGACTTCTGTTTCCGCTTTAAAAATGGCTTCTCTACTAACACCCACGATAAGCCCCCGAGAAGGAAAGATAATAATAAGATCATATATATATTGATGTATCCCGTCCATTTCATTTGTATTACAACAGTTAATATTAAACCGTGATACATATAAACGCCGTAAGAGATGTCGTTAGTTTTTAGCAGGCGGCTGGCTAAACGAGGAAGCGTATAAGCCATGGACAACAATGTGACTGAAAGTAATGCGCTTTTACATACCATAAAAAGCGCGGGATTAAGGTACTTATATGCCCATAAGCTAAATATAATGTAGAAGGCCAACCAATAAATTCCTTTACCATACACAACCGCAGAGCTATAAAGCTTCAGACGCTGCAATAACATTCCACTTAAGAAAAGATAGAAATGTGGAACAAAAGAATAATCAACTAATTTTTCTTGCTTTGGGCTAAATTGATATAATTGGTAACCTATATTTAATAATATAAAAACCACTAATAAACAGGCAAGCCAGTAATTCAATTTTCTTTTAGGAAAGGCCATATAACATACCGGTACAAGCAAATAAAACTGCAATTCGATAGGTATCGTCCATAAACTACCGTTGTATGAACCAAAGCCATAATTAGTCAAAAATGAGGGTGTATATATTAGCCCTACCAACTGCGCAGGCAACCAAATGAGCGCTTGCTGATTAAAAAAACTAGTGCCCGTAAGCGTAAAAACAAATACCGTTAAAATCAAGCATGCCCATAAGCCCGGAAATATTCGCAGTATCCTGTTTTTCAAATATATCGTCAGATTATCATTACGTTCATATGAAGCTGAAATTAAATAGCCACTGATAACAAAAAACACAGGAACACCTGGCAGAAGATATAACCAGGCTTGTTGTTGCTGCGTAAGCGAAATGTTGAGGTGCTGAAAGTAATGATCAAAAACAACTTGTGTGGCTGCTAACAACCTTAATAAATCGAAATTATTTGTTTTAAAATCTTTCAGAGTTGCCATTGTTAATTTTCTTCAGGGCTTAAGGTTATTCCATGCCGAAATATCATGCTTACCTGACCATAAATTTATAATTAGACCAGCTATCAACGCCGGTTTCTTAAACTTTAAAGCGAATATTATTTTCAGTCCGGATAGCAGGCGATTGCCCATATTTTGATAATCCATGTGTTCTATTATTTGAAGCGAATGTTCTGACATTCTAAATTTCTCCGGGGCCTCCAATTTTATAAATTTGTTAATAGCTCCTCTTATATCCTCTATTTTGTTAGGATTAAAAACATATCCATTTATACCATCCTTTAATAAACTTTCTGCAGCATTTACTTTATCGCTCAGTAATACCGGTAAGCCTGCAGCCATGGCCTCATTAACTACTAATCCCCATGTTTCAGACAGACTAGGTAAAATAAGTGCTTCAGCACGGTGCAAATATTCTGGTAATAGCGGATAGCTTATGGCCCCTTTAACGGTTACATGCTTTAATTCAAGTTGTTTTATCAGCTGATGCAACGTCTCGTATAATGGGCCGTCTCCTATAATACATAGCTTCCAATCGCTTGCATCCGCTTCAATTGTCTTCCACGCATTCAATAGCCTATCCAGATTTTTAATAGGGACCAATCGCGCAATGCAAACAACAGTTTTGCTGGTAAATTCCTTTGGGATATGGGACTTAAAAAATTTGTTGTCTATGCAATTAAACCCATAAAAAAACAATGTTTTGTCTCTGTTTAGCATAGGGTATTGCCGGTCATAGTCGGCCGAAGGCAGCCACAAAGCATCAGCTTGGGCAGTTATAGTATCCCTGATCCACCGAACAAAGACGTTCCTTTTAAATTGCAATCTTGGTTTTGCATCATCAAACATGATATGCTTTTTCTTATTCTTTTTAGCCCAACGCAAGCCGAGTGCGCCGGCAAAAAATGTAATAGGTGAAGCAATTACAACATCCGGATTTATTAAATCAAGCTCACTATATAATCGAGTTGCTATTTCTGCGGTAGTTAATTGTGTTGCATTGCTATCCGGAAACAAACATGTCCACCAGGAATGCTGACCATCAAACTCGTCGAAGCTATAAGGCGACCCTTTCCCGAAAAGTTCAATAGCTTGCATTTGAATATCATTATCGGCCAGAAAGCCATGTAGATATAACAATCTGCCCCTCCAGTATACTCTAAAATCGTTGCTTATTATAACTACTTTCAAACCGGAGTGTTTTTAACAGTCAAGTAACTCTTTATTAATTAAAAAAATACTTATTACCAATTTCCTTTACAAGGTTTTTTAGAATTAGAACACTTTATGCTGAAGATACCTCCATCTTTAGGCCGTTTTTTATTGCTTTTAATAATTGCTGCTTTCTTTCAGTATTATATAATATATATCTAATTCCTTTGGTAAGCATCATATACATTAATGCTATTTGCTTTAAAGGGAATTTATAGTGCTTCCTGATAAAATAAATGCGGTTACGATTCAGGTAATAAATTGAAAATAATGACTCTGCGCCGCCGGTGCTTACAGATACCTTGTGAAACAGTTCAACGGTAGGCATATAAAAAATTTTAAACCCTTCCTTCCTCGCCCTAAATATAAAATCATTGTCATCATAATATACAAAGTAACGCTCGTCCATAAAACCGATAACATCAAACAGTTTTTTACTACATAACATAAAACAAGTCGGCGCGTAATCTACATAACCGGGGGTATTATATTGTCCCGAATCCTCTTCTTTATCACCAGTGGTTTCCGATGTCCCTTTATAATGAATAAAAACACCTCCTGCCATCCATATTTTGCGTGTACCGTAATATAATATTTTAGGCACAATTATGTGCTCATTGCTTTTTACAGCCTTATCCATCATTTGCTCCAACAAAATGGGTTGACAAATGGAGATGTCGTTATTCAACAACAAGACAAAATCAGCTCCTGTTTGCAATGCAAGTTCTATACCTTGGTTATTGGCCTTGGCCACGCCATAGTTTTCAGGATTTTTGATATGCACACAACTGGTCAGTGGATAGCGTTTACTCAATTCATCTATTAGCTGATCTGTCTCGGGGGATGGCGAGTTATCAATAAGATATAAAATATAACTCTTCAGAGATTGTATTGATATGCTTTTAAAAAAGTCTTCAAGCACATCGTTGGCATTAAAAAGCACGGTTACCAATCCCAGCATATATCATCTATTAGCTTCAGTTGCCATAGAGGCGCTCTGGCGTTTGTATTTAGCACTAAGCACATTTAACTGCTCACCAGGAAGAAAAATAAACATCAACACAATTGGTAAGAATATAATTGGTTCACCAAAACCAATCACCAATAGCGCAAGCACACAGTAAATCATGTACTCGTAGCTTTTAAGATTGTCCAGACAAAACTTAGCGTATTTATAAACAAGAGGAACAAATCCAACTAAACCAAATTTTGCCAGGAAATCAAATACTCCGTTTGATATATTAATATTAAACCTGCTGTTAACAATTACATCATACTTATTACTTACGCCTAAAATTAACTGCCAGCCAAAAGTCTGCCAGATATACATCATGCTTGCAAATCTGTTAAGGGGTATCTGGCTGTTGTTACGTTTATAAAATATTTCGAGATATTTTAAGCGCCTTAGGTCATCCATATCTTCATAATAGGTACCTAAAATTTTGTCGCCCAGAATTGGTATATAAACGAACACCGCGCCAGACACAACCAACAATAAAATCACACCCCAATTAATACGGGGTACTTTATACCTATAAACTAAAAATAACAATATCATTAAAGCTAAATAATCCGTGGTAGATATAGTGGTTATAATAGCTATAATAAAGAGATATGACTTTCTATCCAGTTTGAATTTATTTAAAAATAAATTCAACATTAGGGCAATTATCAGAAAGCAGCCAAATGCGCCTGGCTCCCATGAAAACCCAGAGTTACGGAAATCATGTATACCTTTAACATAGGTAAATAGAATAAAGTTGGTATACCCTTCTATATAATATGCGCTTTGAAGATGTAAAGATTCTGAGAAACTATAGATATACTCGCGCAAACCTGTTAATTGAATAAGAAATAAAAAAAGTGAAATAACCGTTAAATGCGCTATTACATTCACAACGTAGGCCGCGGCTTTCTCTCTCATTATTATGCAGTATATAAATGCGAGATAGACGTATTTGAAAAGAAAAATACAGTCGCTAAGTATATATTCACTTGCTAAATTATTTACTGCAATATCACGAACCGCCACAAAAACAAGGTAAACAATTGAAAAAACAGCAATGAGGCGCATGTCTTTAATTAATAGCAGTTTCTTACTGATGGCTATTACAAAAAAGAATAACAAGATAACAAACCAGATAATATCACTTGCTGATAAAATATTTGCAGCAGACGATACAAGAATGAATAGTAAAGTAACTAAGTAATAGATGTCAAATTGTTTAAAAAATTTCATCCTGATTAAGGTTGGATTATACTGCTAAAGATAATACAAAAACCCAAAAACCTCTGCATACTTACAGAACAAAAAAATATAAATGACAGCATATTTTGAAAACATGCATATCAAAATAGTCAAAAAATTATAAAAAATAAATTATTTCCTTCCGCATTTTATAAAAATCCTATATTTAGGCGGAATTAGTAAACGCTCTCATTCACAATACATGAGAAAAAAAAAAAAAAAAACACCATCATCAAAACTCTCCGTTTTAGACAAAATAATGCTGGGTGTAAATATCCTTGCAGCGTTGTTGTTGTTGTTAAGTTATTTGGCTCCTGATATAGACCCCCGTGAAAATTCGTTTATAGCCGTGCTAGGATTTTGTTATCAAATTCTCCTAATTGCCAATGCTTTATTTGTCATGTTTTGGGTTTTTCGATATACCTCGCTTAGTCTAATTTCTCTTATCTCTATACTCATCGGCTATAACACATTTTTTTCTTATTTCCAATTTAACACTGACCAGATTGGTAGGATGGAAAAATCTTTTCGAATCATGAATTATAATGTTAAACAGTTTAAAGGAGCGGAACTTGAAAACTTGTCTACCCAAAAAGAAGTGTTGGAAATTATAAAGGCTGGGCGACCTGACATCATTGCATTTGAAGAATTTGCAACAAGTCAAATTGAAACAGATAACTTTATTTCGATGTTGGTAAAAACCCAGCGTTTCAAATATAGTTTTGTAAAATATTTTAATACAAAAAGAAATGAACCCAATTGGACAGGAAACGCTATTTTTAGTAAGTTTCCTATAGTGGACACCGGAACTATACCTACACCAACTTTACTTAAAACAAGGTGCATTTTTGCCGACATCGAATACGATAATAAAGTTATTCGCGTTTACTCCTTTCATCTCTCGGCGGTTACTATACAGCAAAACGAAAAGTCAAGATATTTAAAGGGAGATGTTTCTATTGGTAGCTCTTCGTTTATACACAGGAAATTAGCATCAGCATTTGTAGCACGAAGCCTACAAGTCTCGTTCATAAAGAAACACATTAGAAAGTGTCCATATCCCTATATAATTGCGGGTGACTTTAATGATACACCAAACTCTTATTCGGTTAACGAAATTGGATATGGATTAAAGAATGCATTTATAGAAAAAGGCAGAGGGTTCGAGACCACTTACTACAGCACTTACCCATTACATATCGATCATATATTTGCTTCTCAGCAATTTGACATACTTGGCTATCAATCAATTGATAAAAAAATATCAGATCATAAACCCATCTTAGCGGATATTCAACTGAACAAATAAGTCTCAATAGGGCAGCTTCCTCTTTAAATTATAACTCAACCCATCAAAATGCGCTTTTGCTATTAGAGCAACAGCTTTAATAAATCCAAAAAACGACATTTTTTTGTACAGATACTTAAATTGATTAAGTAAGACTTTGGTCCTGGTGCTGTTATGATATTTACGCCCCAAATAAGCCCTGTTTCTGAAAAAGCAATAAGCCTTCCAGTTTATCGGGCCATCGTATACATACTCTCCCTTAAACCGAGTGCTATACAGCCGGTCTTTAGGATGGTAAAAAAATGCCTTAGTGGTGCTTTTTATTATTGCGCCGCTATTAGCAATTCTCTGAAAGTAGTCCATTTCGTCGCCCCAAATAAAAAGTTGAGGATCGGGGTAACCTACCTTTTTAACCGTATCGCTTGTCAGCAATATTCCATTGAAAAAGGGAGCCCAATTATCAATAAATTCAATTGATAAATCGATCTCACCTTCGGCGGTAGTTACAGCAGGGCAATCAAAAGCCAGGTTATCATTACAATCCGCATCCAGTACAAGACAGCCCCACACACTCACTTCTGGTTTTTTCTTTGCAGCTTCCAATAGTTTTTCTAAACAATTTTCTGCCGGATAGCCATCATCATCCATTAACCACAGCCATTTATAGTTGCCGGTATTGGCTGCTTTTATGCCGGTATAAAACCCACCGGCACTGCCGCTGTTGGGCTGATTAATAACTATAAACTGTGTTTGGGTTGCAAGCCAGTCTGTTGTGCCATCCGTACTGCCATTATTTACAATTATAATATCGTCAACCGGCTGTGTTTGCTCTTGCAGGGCGTTAATACAATGCTTTAGTAGTTCAAGGCGATTATAGGTAACAATTACAGCAGCCGTTTTATCCGCCATATTATCTGTTTTTGGAAATAAACTGAGCTGCAAGTTGCAAGGCCTCGTCAATTACATGATGCATGTCCATATACCTATAGGTAGCCAAGCGACCTAAGAAACTTACTTTATCAAGCTGGGCAACCTGAGTTTGGTAGCGTTTAAGTTTATCAACATCCTCAGCCAGCCTTTTAGGGTAATAAGGAACATCATCAGCCCCGGTTTCTTTACTGAACTCTTTAAAATACACGGTTCGTTCGTGATCTTCCCATGGAGTAAAATGTTTATATTCAACAATACGGGTATATGGTATATTTTCGTCGCAATAATTCATCTGCGATACACCTTGAAAATCGCCTCGAGCCTCATATCGGTCAAAAGTTACAGTACGATAGCCTAACCGCCCGTAACAATAATCAAAGTAAGCGTCTATTGGGCCGGTATAGAAGATATGGTCATAACCACTTTTATCGTCGTCTGAATAAAACTTTGTGTCTAAATGCACGTCAATTTTATCATGCGCTAACATTTTTTCGATTATGGCTGAATATCCATCTTGTGGTATTCCAAAGTATTGCCCGTGGTAATAACTGTCATTATAATTAAACCTGACCGGCAATCTCTTAAGTATAGAAGCAGGTAATTCCTTAGGCTCGCAACCCCACTGCTTTTTTGTATATCCGTACATAAAAGCGTTATAAAGATCGGCTCCTATCATCTTCATGGCCTGTTCCTCAAAATTAATAGGTTCAGGAATATCAGCTGCGATCGATGTGATAAAGGCCTCTGCTTCAGCCGGGCTAAAGCTTTTCCCAAAGAATTGATTAATGGTATGCAGATTTATAGGTAAGGTGTAAACCTTACCTTGGTAAACAGCTTTTACACGGTGTGTATAATTTTTAAAGTTGCCGAACTGCCTAATATAATTCCATACTTTCTCATTGTCGGTGTTAAAAATATGAGGGCCATAAGTATGTACCATTATTCCACTAAAAGCATCTCTTCGTGTATGGCAGTTTCCGCCAATATGATTTCGCTCGTCAATAACCGTTATTTGGCAGTCTAATTGGGTAGATAGTTGCTCTGCGATAACTGCACCTGAAAAACCTGCACCCACAATTAAATAATTCTTCGCACTCATAAGTTACCTGTTTTTTTAAATCGTGGAAAAACCGATCTTGCCTGACTTATAATGCTACGTAAATTAAAATACCGCCATGTAAACAAATTAATTCCATTTCTGAATAAATAAAAAGCGCAGGCTAACACAATAAAAACTTCTGTTATCACTAAACTGTATGCAGCGCCTATACCTCCGTTTGATGGTATTAACAATAGGTTTGCTGTAATGCTTATTACAGCGCCGGCCGCCGTTATTCTTAAAAATACCTTGTCCATTATTAGATTAACCATTACCTGTATTGCATAAACGTTACTTACAACTATTAGTAACGGAGTTACAGACAAAATAAGAAATATCGGTATACTTAATGCAAAGCCTTCTCCATAAAACAAACGTAAGGCCCAAGGTCCCAATAGCACCATTCCTGTCAACGCAGCAAGTCCCACAAGAGTTACAATAGGCAGGACTTTTTGCGCAGCTTGAATGCCTTCATCCCGCCCGTTGCTAAAAGAAGCACCAACATACGGAAAAAAAGAATTCGACAATGGCAGGGTGATAACGGTTTGTACAATCAGCACAATCTTTATCGCCGCTGTGTAGTAGCCAACTTCTGCATTAGTAGCCAGAGCGCCTAATATCACGATGTTGGTGGTAGTATATAAATTAATAACTATCGTTGAAAAGAACACCAGATACTCATCTTTCAGTACTTTTATTATGCGCTTAAAAGGGATTATATTAATAATAATGCTGTACCTACGCATCGCATACTTAAAAGAATAATAACCGATTGCGATTTGTACGGCACCAAAAATAAGGGGCTGATAGATATAGTCAGATTCACTTCGTACAGCCATAAGCACCGCTATTGTAAATAACATCTTCATTATTACATTAAATATAGCTATACGATGCAGCTCTTGCATGCCTTGATATAACCAGTTGGGAGTAATTACCCAAGATATTATAATGATGTAGCTGTAAACCATCACCCTCCACTCTACAACAAACATCGGAAATAAAGAAAAACAGCTTATAAACAACAATAACGTAACTACAAACAGTAATACTTTACACCACAGCACCGTGCTGAAAAGCTCATTAATAAACACAGCATTACTTCTATTTTGTGCTACTTTTCTGGTAGCTGTAAGATCGAATCCGTAATTTACAATAAGAATAAAATATCCAATAATTGCCTCAGCGTTGTTAAGGATGCCAAATTTATCAGGGCCTATGATGCGTGAAATTATAGGTACGCTAACCATAGGCAATAGATAGTTAGCTATTTGAATTGAGAAAAGGCTGGTAATATTTTTTAAAATTGTCTCTTTGTTTGTACTCATGCCCTAATTTGTACTGCCTTTCAAATATAAAATGAATAAAGCTTATGTAAGTATTTTATATGGGGCAGATGAATTTTTATTTAACTTGACCCGAAATGCTGTATTTTTTGAAAGTATTATGATTTTTACGATTGAAATGAAACAATAAATATGGGTTTAAAAGTCTTGTGGTTTTCGTTGTCGCCAGGATTAAGTGCTTCCTGTTTAAATAATGGCTATATGGGCCTTGGATGGCTTAAAGCGCTTGAAAGTAATATACAAGACAAGGTTGATCTTTCGATAGCATTTTATCATAACGAAGATATTAAACCTTTTGCTATAGGCAACACGAAATACTTTCCCGTTAAACGTTATAAAAAGGGCAAAGTATCTGAAATGCTAGCGCGGATAACTAATTCGCTTGAGAGCGATAGGCATATTGACAAGTTTCTAAATATTATAAACGAGGTTAAACCGGATTTAATACATGTTCACGGCACAGAAACAAACTATGGCCTTATTCAAAAACATACCAACATTCCAGTAGTAGTATCGATCCAAAGCATAATTACCGTTTATTATCATAAGTACTTCTCAACTATTACCTATAATCATGTAATGAAGTACTCTCGCCTTAAAGAGTTTGCGTTATTTCGAAGTTTTAACCATGTTTACCGGCGTTTTAATAAGATGGCCCGTCGTGAGTTAGACATCTATCGCAACACCAAACATGTTATTGGACGTACGGCGTGGGACAGAAGGGTAACCTCGATATTGGCACCAACCGCATTTTATCATCATAACGATGAAATACTACGTCACGGCTTTTATCAACACCCGTGGATCGCTCCACAGCATCCAAAAATGATTTTATTTACCACCAATGGTCCTGATATTTATAAAGGCATCGAAACCCTATTACATTGCGCGTCATTATTAGACACGAATAACATTAGCTATGAGTGGCGCGTTGCCGGCCTTAGTAAAACAGAAGAAACAGTTGCTATTGCGGCAAAAGTAACAAGAAAACCTATCTCAACGAATATTAAATTTTTAGGTACAGTTTCTGAAGACAATTTAATAACACAACTACTTCAAGCTAATATTTATATCTCTACATCGCACATCGAAAATAGCCCCAATAGTCTCTGCGAAGCACAAATTTTAGGCATGCCGTGCATAGCTACCAATGCCGGCGGTACCGGTAGCTTAATAGAAGACGGGAAAGAAGGTATTGTTATACAAGACGGAGATCCGTTTGTTATGGCTGGTGCAATTGTTGAAATGATTAACGATTATAAAAAAGCTATTGGCTACGGCAAAAACGCCCGCAAAACAGCGCTTGAAAGGCACGACCCACAAAAAATAACTCAGGATTTACTAGATATATATAACTCTATATTGAAAAAATAAGTAGGGTATTTAAAAATATGCTTTTGCAAGTTAAGCATTCTGCAATATGTCAGTTTCAAATCGCTTCATTACACTATCTATATTCAGATACTTCATTGCATAATTGCGGGCGTTTATACCGATCGAGCTGTCATGCCCTTTTTCGAGTTCAAGTATTTTTTCAACTAGCAGATCACTTTTTCCAGGCTCAACAATATAACCCAAATTATTTTCTTGTATCATTTTATATAAAGACGTTCCCGGAGATGTGGTTACAATGCTCACACCCCCAACGGCAAATATTGTAGCAAGTTTTGATGGCATAACCAGATCTCCGGCGGTAGCTTTTTGCATTACCAAATGGATATCCGCCATATTCAGGAACTCGTTAAATACCTCCTTTTCCTGCAAAGGCAGGAATGCTATATTTACTAATCCTTTTTCCTTTGCCTCTTTGGCCAAATCGTCTTTATATGGGCCGGAGGCACATATTATAAATTTAATATGCGAATAATTTCTTAATTTTTCTGCTGCAATAGCTATCCCTTCCAAACCTTGCTTTACCCCAACGGCGCCCGAATATAAATATATCCGGTCATCGCTCCGGTAACCCCATTTTGTTTTAAGTAACTCGCGACCTGGTAAAGGTGTATAGTATTCAGTATCAACCCAATTAGGAAAGAAAATAACTTTCTTCTTTATTTTCGATTGTATCTTATCTATCATCCCCACAGATATGCTACTCACATAGTCGGCACTCATTAGAATTTTACGCTCTATTTTAAATAAGCTCGCTAAAACCTTTTTATGATAGAACATTTTAAGATCACGTGCCGCCTCAATTTGCATGTCTTGTATATGGTATAACAGTTTACCGCCGTTAAAGGTCCTTAACATTAAACCCAGGTAAGCCAAGTGAAATGGCGGAGCAATGTTAATGATCAAATCATATTTTTTTCGCGAAAGAATGAGCTTAAAAATAACGAAAAACTTGGCAATCCAATAAGAGAAGTCTTGAATTGCCCTTTGCTTGCCTGTGGGGTTAGCAGGAATGTAAGATGGGCAACGATAAACTTGTATGGATGAATTGTTGGCGGGGTAGTTTATAATTTCCTTTTTATACCAATTATTTTTATAGGGAGATTGGACTTTCCAGAAGGGATAATATGGAAATGTTGTTATAACTGTACAATCATAACCCTGATTAGCCAGCCAATCCATCATTTCTCCATTATATTTACCTATCCCTATGGGTTCCGGTGAAAAATTATGACTTATAAGTAGAATGCTTTTTTTCTTCATTAAAAATAAACTTTTTTCACACACTACTCCTTGGCCTAATAATGATTAAACCCTAAATATAATACTATTAATCAAAAACTACTTACCTGAGAATTGATAACTTCTATTATTGACGTAAAAAACTAAAAACTGTTAAATGTCAAACATTATAACTTTCACTAACCGTCATCCTTCATTTAAACCTTTTTTTTCTAGCGCTGCCAGCTCTCTTGTTTTTAACACAATAAAATATTCATAAATAGATTGCAGTGTAGCATAGGTTACACCTGTGGCTCCATCCATAAAAGCTTTGCGCCATATCACCATATATAGCCATTTTACGAGCGGTCTAAATGGAACTTTATAAAAAATGCCTTTTTGGTGGTACCTTCTCTCAGAAAAATCACTTGCAAAAAGAGCCTTTTTTAAAGAAAAATGGGTGGATGCTTTGATGTCTGATAATCGCATCTCGGCTTCCAGATCAGCATACCCCAAATGTCTGTTAATCCAATACTTAAAACCTTTTCCAAATGGGTAATGGTCTAAAAAACCGCCCATTCGCATGATTTTCCCGTCAGGTATCGAAATTGGATTTACTAATCTTTCATATCGCATTTTTTCCGGACGAAACAACCTGATATAGTACGCCGAAATTTGCGAGTATTTTAACCATTTGCCATTCCATGCAAAATCTCTTCGTTGTATTTCATATCCCACGACATCAATGTTTTCCTCAGGCTTAAAATGTTTCAACGCCCAAAACAAACTCTCGGACACACGCTCATCAGCATCTATATACAAAACCCAAGGGTATTTAAATGGGATGTTTGCTAATCCCCAGTTTTGATGTTCTGCCCAATTATCAAATTTTCGTTGAGTAATATGTGCACATCCACTTTGCGCAATTGTCAGGGTTGCATCTTCACTATATGAATCAAAAACATGTATATCGTCGCTCCATGCCACAGATCGTAAGCATTCGGGCAGATTAAGCTCTTCATTTTTAGTAAGGATCAATACAGATATCATATAAAATCTAAGCTGCCCATTATCTGCAAGTGGTTAGCAAATATATTCTAAAGAACTGAAACCGCTAAACAAAATTGCGTTTATTACAAATAGCTATCTTTTGAATTATTGCTGCGAAATAACATTGTAAAAATTAGTAGCAGCGTAGTCTATTTTAAAGTTGTCTAAATATACCTGAAGGGCATTTTTGCTCATTTGAGCTTTGTCTTTTTCAGGCATTTTAAGCCATTTGTCTAACATATTACATATGCCATATGTAGTATCTTCACCAACAATACCACCATTACCAGCAATTATTTCCTTCCAGATATTTACCTGGTCTGAAATAATTACAGGCTTACCACACGCCAAGGCTTCAACAACTGCAATGCCAAAATTTTCTTGGTGGCTTGGTAAAACAAACGCATCAGCCCCATAAAACGCGCCCCATTTGGCATCTCCCGTCAACATTCCAGTATAAAACACATTGTCTTTTGCTATCGGTATTGAAGTCAGTCTTTTTTTGATTTTCGTCCCGTACTCACTTTCCATTCCCGGCCCTGCTATTACCAAAGCTGGAAATTCCTTTTTCCGATTTTTAGTTAAGAGTTCTAAATAACTTGCCACCAGCATGTCAACCCCTTTTTTTGGATGCACTCTTCCAAAAAACAATAAATAAGGTCTTCCAGCCAAGATTGGACACTTTTCACTAAATGCTGTTTGCATCTTAGTTGAATATGGCGGTGGCGAGGGAACTCCATATCCTATGTTATGTTCGCCTTTTGGGTGATAATTCGGAAACGATTTACGGGCAAGTAATAACTCCAATTCCGAGGTGAATAGTAACCCATCCGAATCATTAACTACCTTGCTTTCAATAAAATACCAATATATAAAATTACGAATTGCCTTTATTTTCCTGTCGGGAGCTAATTGAAAATATGGATCAAGCATGCCATGTGGCATAACGAAAACCTTAGGAACCTTGTCTCCTTTATCTTTGGCTACTTTTTTTATTTTTTTAAGCATTTTCCATCCCGCATAACTAAAAAATAACCACAAGCCGTTGATGACAACTACATCAAAAGACTGCATATGTGTTTTTAGCCAAGGAAACAACTTGTTTGAATATTGCCAAAGCCCTTTAGCCGGGCCCAAAGCGTGTATAGGAAAATCATCGGCTCCCAAAAATTCTGAAGCTGGGTCATCCATACATACAACCTCACGATAGACACCTAAATCTCTTATTAACGGATTATTATTTCGTATACCTTGACACGGCCCCCCGCTTACCGGATCCATACTTGCAATAATGTGTAAGAGCCTCATGTAACTTTAATTAATATTAAATTTTAAAACTTCGGCAACTGCGTTGTAAACTTCATATGGGCTTATCGATAATATGCACCTCTTTTGTTGAGTTATGCAAATCTCTTTCTGGCATCCGGCACAGTCTGTTCTGTGATATATAATTTTATTATTCAATCCCCGGGGATACCATTGTCGGGGAAAATGGCGTGCCGAAAAAACGCACACACAAGGCGTACCTACACTTGCCGCCAAATGCATAGGCCCACTGTCATGCCCTAAAAAAACTGTGGCACGCTGCATTAAAGCTGCCGACACACGCGGTGAGGTTTTTCCGCAAAGATTAACTCCGTGCTCACCCCATGCAGCTACACATATATCTGCTTCGGCAGTCTCTTCGGCGGCACCGAAAATTACTAAGTGCCACCCAAGCAATTTTTTTCCTAATAAACTCAACAACTCATTCCAGTTATGTTGCTCCCAGTTATTGGTCGGATGTTTTGTGCCAGTACTGATAGCAATAAAAGGGGATTTTATTCCATAATCTTCATTTATCTTATTTGCCGCTTTCATCTCAGCAGGGGTGAAATGAAGCTTCCATGCATCTTCTGAATTGAGGTCAATTTGTCCGATAGCGGCAAACCTGCGGGCGAGCCTTTTAGGTTCCCATTCAAAATCCCCGGTTTGAGAATCAATGCTTAGTTTAATATCTTCAATCACTTCCGGGAAACCAATAAACTGCTTTACCCCTGCTGCTTTGAAAAAAAGCTTATCTCGTAAAAGAATGAGCTTTGCCTTTCTTATATTCTCGTCTGAGCGTACCCCGGCAAGGTAGCAAACTACATTGGGTTTTTGTTTTCTAATATCAACAAGCAATTTAAGTAGTAAAAGTGGATTACGCGTACCAACTGGGTAATTTATTGTACGTTTAAAAAAATAATCCTTTCCCAGTACACTCTCTATCGCTGCAGCCTTTGCAGCAATAGGTTTGTTAGTTAGCAGGGTAATATCTGCCCCGGGAAATGATTCAACTATTTTGTTAAAAACAGGTAATGCAGCTATTGTATCACCAAGGCTACCTAATCTATAAATTAAAATACTTTTTACCTCTTGCATCAACCAAAATTACTCTCCGTGTCAGATTTCGACATTTTAAAGGCCGCAATATTTAACCCTGCAAATAAAACAGCAAAACCAAGAGCAGTGGGTTGCGCCCACTGGCCCTGCGCTATAAGCTGAAAATCGACGCTTAATAACAGCCATGGTAGAATATTGTTAAATTTAAGAGCCTTATATCCTTCAATAAGTATCTTAAAACATATGGCTATACGGATAAAAAGCACAAACGTACCTAAAACAGATCCCATCTCTCCAACAAGGCGTCCCCATTCGCCTTCTGAAATCAAAAACTTGTCTGTCCGGCCTACAAGGATTCTGGCACCTGCGTTAGTGCCCATACCTACACCCATCCCAAAAAACGGGAAATCATCGCCCAGATAAGGCTCGTCAACGTTCGCAATAGTTCTATTGGTTAGCGTTTTTAATATACCACCTTCACTTTCATTTGCCTCTGTAAACCTTATTACCAGCGTGTCAACCGCCGTTCCGAATACTCCAGTTTGGTTTAAAGCAAAAAACAGCAACACTACCCCAATAAATCCTCCAATTATATTGGTGAAATATTTTGGATTGTTTAATGTGATTACCAATGTAAACAATATCGTGAGTGCTATCTGAAATGTTAGAGTACGGCTTATTGACAATGGCATTGCCACCATTAAAGAAATAGTTCCACCGATGAGAACCCATCGCTTAATTTTTTGTGGGTTAAACCAAAAGTAGACAACAAATGCAGCAATAACTGTATAAAATTCGGTTAGACCAGTGGTAAACGAGAATGTGCCCGATGGACGAAAAAAACCGTTTGCCCCACTAAAGCCGGAACTGCCCTCTCCGCCAATACCTCTGTTTACAAACGACGACTGTGGAGTGAAAAATTGCAAAGCAACAATAATGACCATAGGTATGGCCATCCACATGAATACCCTACCCATTTTTAATACATCATTTTGATCAAAAGTATTTGCTATTAAAAATATGATGGGAAAGTGGAGTAATAATATGCGCTCGCCGTATATAGCAACAAAAAGATTGCCGTGGCCGATAAGCATTGTTGTAAAAAACCCCAATATACCCGCGAAATACATCCCGGTTATATAAATATTTGAGGGGAATTTGTCATATTTCCATGCGGTGTATAATAGCCACACTGCAACTGGATCCCTAATAATAAGCAATGGTGTTGCTAAGGCGGGTACAAACCATTTACGGAGAGCGCCTTCTAAGATGACAAGTAAAAAATAAACCCAAATTCCTTTTTTTAATAGCATTTGACCATGCTCTGCTCTAAAGTTCGGCAAAATCTTGTCCGTATTTGTTTGCAGTTGCGCTAATATCCCCTCGGCCATACTTTTTAAATGGTCTGTTACTGTTTTTTCTTCAATTATACTTAATTTATACCAATTATTGAACTAACCAACTGGTCGGCATACAAGCTCCAAGGCCTGCTGCCAGCTGTTTCGATCGCTGCATTGCCGTTCTTTTCAATTAAATCCGGTTTAAGTAATAACCTTTCGGTTGCTTCGATTAATTTATCAGTGTCCCCCGCTTCAATTAACCATCCATTATGCCCATCTACAATAATGTCGGGCCCTGCTGTGCGCTCTGTTGTTATTACTGGTGTACCCTGCGCCATTGCCTCGGTAATCACCATGCCAAACCCTTCAAAAAGCGAGGGAAATAGAAGTACATCATGCTGACGCATCAATTTTAATATTTGCTCATGCGGCAAACCAGGTATCCAGGTATGCTTTGCAAGCGCTTCGTTCAAAACAGGACAATTATCTCCCGTTTTATGCCCAACCACGGTTAACTCCACGCGGTTCCCAAAAAACTCAGCGGTTTTAAATACGTCAGCGATGCCTTTTCTTTGAGAGAGCCCGCCTACAAAAAGTAATTTCAGTGGCCTGCTTCGAGAGATTTTATCGTACCCTCGCTTATTAACAGGCGGAAAACCATAGGGTATCACTTCTACAGGTGCAAGTGTTCCCTCGTAGAAATCGAGGGTATTTGCCGTGAACCGACTGGCCACAAAAATTTTATCTGCCATTCTAAGCTCCTGGTCTTTTCTTAATAATTTTGCAGCAGAGTCTCGCATTCCGGGCAAGGTAGCTGCCCAATCCGGCCAACGCTCAGCCTCCGCAGAAAGAAATTGCTGCGCAGCCCTCCAATAACCTATAGGTAAATCATAAAAACATTTTAAGCCCAGGCTTTTTGCCACGCCAAAGGAGGCCGCAGCTCCATCTTCGTAGCCATAAACGCCCGTTACACCTTTTTTACTTTTAAGTTGCGGTAACGCGTCCGCTACCTTATTGTCAAGGTCATTGTAAACAGCATCAACACTGGCCCATCCTGTTTCGTGTTTGGCTATTTTTTTAAACCCAAGTTTTGGCATCAAATTACGTGATAACTCCTTTATGGGCCGGGTTTGGATCATGTGTTTCGGTACGGCATAAGAGCGGCGTAGCAATTCTTGTTTAATTGTTGCAGGTAGCAAATCAAGCCACATGCTTGCCGGGTTGGTTACTATAGTTGTGTAAAACCGCTCTAACAGGCCGCGGTGATGTAATTCGACGAGTAGCGCTCTGACAAATTGATTACCGGTAGGATGCGACAAAACTATCTTACTCATTGTTTGCTACTGCTTGATTAGATTGATTTCCTTTAAATAGATTTCGGATAGTAGTAAGCAGCCATTTAAAGAAACGCAACCATAACGGCCTTTGCTTTTCTAAAAAATGCCCTATAGTGAATGATGTTATCAGTACAAAAATTATTGCAGTGCAAAGTTGCCAGAAATTATCATATTGTATACCGACTGTTGCTTTCCATAAAACAATCAATGGAAAATGCAGAACATAGAGCGGAAATGTCAGATCAGCTATTTTCCTAAACAGTTTTGCGCTTTTACCAACGGTGGGAGCATCAGTTCCATCTGGTAACAACCACAATGAAACGGAAAAAAATATGGCTAAAACCCAATCAGTAAAAAACTGATTTGCATAATACAATGGTTTTAAATGAATTACATATGGCAATGGCGGTAAAAAGGCTGCAATAATTCCTCCACTTAAAAGTGATAAAGCAACCAGCCACCAAGCCACATTGCGACTGATGCTTGGTGAAGGGGCTCTATAAGCCAAATATCCCATTATCCAAATTGGCATCATCAACATTATTTTAGGTCCGGCAATTATTATTGCCAGGATTAAAATTAATATTGACATTGCTCCGGGTCTTCTGAAAAACCACAAACCAAAAATGGTGTAATACCAAAACTCAAAACTTAAAGACCATAGTGAGCCGTTTAATGGCGGCGCTGCAGAATAGAGCCACAGTTCATTTAAGTAAAAGCTGGATAAGATGTAACGCAGAACAGAGGAACCTCTGGAATATTGTAGTAAAACTTCGGGGTTGACAATTGCTACAATACCGTGGATACAGGCTGTAATTACAATTGCGGGTAAAACTACCGAGCACAGCCTGCTTAAACGTGCCTGCGCATACTGCATTGCGCCCCTGTTTTTACTTACCGTGGTATGGCCAATTACGTAACCCGAAAGAACAAAGAATACAATAACTGCAACATGTGAAGGTTCTCCCGGCCACTCACTACGATAAGCCATTGTTAAAAACCATTTGTTAAAAGCATGTACAACAAGAACTACAAGTGCCGCACTAATGCGCAATACATCTAAAAAAACGCTTGACAGTCCTGATATGTTACGTGATGGCATACTCGTTTCCATACTTAAATTTTGCGTGTTTGGGCCCGATGCATAAGATAACTATTTATAACCTCCAAGTTGCGTTCGCCAAAATAATGGTCGCGTGCATGTAATACTTTTTGTTCGGTTACGCTTAGCGTAGACAATTTTTCAAGAGCCGCCATACCTTCTGCTACGTTATCTGATTTCCATATCAGGCCCAATCCAGTGGTATTTATATATTCTGCAAGCGTGCTACTTAGAGCGCAATGCGCTAATATAGGACGACCGGCCTGCAGATAACTTGAAAGCTTGGTTGGCAAACTAGTTTGGGTAAAAACCTCAAGCCTTTTTTCTAAAGGATACATTGCATATAATATATCGCAGTTTGCTAACTGAGGAATAACTTCATCTTCTGAAGCAGTTGGATAAAAGCACACATTACCCCTTAAAAATTTTGGCAGAGCATTACTATTTATATGGCACCCCCACAATTTTACAATTGGCGTTATGCCTTTAGGTTCATAGAAATTCTTTAATAATTTTATTAACTTAATTAAGCTATTTTTTTTATATAATCGCCCTATATGTCCTATATTTACTTGTGTTCCACTTTCAATAGTTTTAAACTTTATAAACTGCGGAGATAGAAATCTGTGTCAAATTTTACCGTTTATACCGCTTATATCTTTATAATAATTTTGCATACCGCTGCTTATTA
>Ga0164241_10000386_pt1 | contig 85828 bp, 69 predicted proteins | sample OricomyardsoilBY_FD_108780 | JGI IMG/M metagenome (GOLD analysis project Ga0164241, IMG submission 108780) | Backyard soil microbial communities from Emeryville, California, USA - Original compost - Back yard soil (BY) | ecosystem: Environmental > Terrestrial > Soil > Unclassified | place: USA... | reverse complement strand
TCTAGAGACGCAGTGTCTAGAGACGCAGTGTCTAGAGACGCAGTGTCTAGAGACGCAGTGTCTAGAGACGCAGTGTCTAGAGACGCAGTGTCTAGAGACGCAGTGTCTAGAGACGCAGTGTCTGGCTGCGCAGAGTCGGGCGGCACAGAGTCGGGCGGCCTGTCACTGAGCGAACCCCCGCGACTCCAAGCCTTGCGCCGGCCCGGGGCCGACGGGTGAGCCCCAACTAAAGCCTCGTTGGATCGCGGAAAACGAAGTAAAACGGTCGTACCTTTGCCGAGGCTGCTCACGAGCTCGAGCTCGCCTCGGTGAGCCTCGACGATGCGCTCGACAATCGAAAGGCCGAGACCGGTTCCGCGGGGGCGCGTCGTAAAGAATGGTTTTTTTGCCCGTTCCAGCACCTCGGGCGTCATACCCCAGCCCTGATCTCGAACCTCAATCACCAGTGCATCATTGCCATCGCTCAGGTGTCCACTACGCAGCACGATATCGATGCGTTTCGGCGTCGGCATGGATTGAACGGCATTTTCAACGACATAGTCCAGAGCGAGACGCAAAAGCTCGGCGTCAACCGAGAGTTGCGGCAAAGCTTCGTCATCGGCACGGTGAATGACCAGCTCGTGACCTTGGGTGCGCTCGCGAAATTGTTCACAGATTTCTTCGATGTCGACCGGCGCACTGGATGGCTTCATGGGGCGTGCGAAGCGCAACAATTCGCTCACCAGTTGATTTAACCTGGCCGACTCTTCGTCAATAATCGAAAGCAACGTTTGCCGGTCTTTCTCGCTGACGAGGCGACGCAAGCCGGACGCGGCGTTGACGATGATGGCCAGTGGATTTCGAACTTCGTGGGCGATGGCTTGCGCAAGTTCACCGACCGCTGCGAGCTGCTGTTTCTGAGTCAGCTCGTTGTGCATGAACTCGAGTTCGGCGTAAGAAATTTCGAGTTCGTGGGTGCGCTCTCGCAGAGTAGTCGCCGTTTGCGCCAAGAGCCCTTCCGCCCCGCGCAGCTCAAGCAACAGAACGAGCGCGATGACCAGTCCGTAGATCCAGGCCGCAAATTGGGAGAGGTTCATGCCCGAACCCGTGACGAACGTGAGCGAGTAGTCGATGCTTATGGCTGGAATGATGACGCCGAGTAAGAGGACCACGAAGCGGAGCCGCCGCTGCCCTCGACGAACCGCGCACACGTAGCCGTACACGGCGAACGACATGTGCAAGAGCATCGCCGCCACCATCGAAAGACCAACAACGGGGCTCGGGGTCGGCGAGGCCTCGGGAAAGAGTCGCAGAAGCTGACCGAGTACTAGGCCAAAATCGACGATCACAATGCCCAAGGCCACGGCGTACCCGACGCGAACGAGCCGTCGCCACTCGGGAAAGAACCCGGTAAAACGGAGCACGAAGTCTGTATGGAGAGGCGGGCCGAAGGCCCCACCCACCACCAACACCCGCCAAGCCAACAGCGCGCAGCCTGGGGATAAACCAGCCTCGAGCCACCACAAGAGAAGAGAGGCATTGGCGAAACTGAGCATGACGAGTGCCAGTCGAGCGTAGCCGCGGCTGGGGAAGCGCTGAGCCGCGACCCAATAGAAGCCGAAGAGTCCGAGGTGAACGCTCGTCCACGCCAGAGCGGCTGACCCAGAGCCCGAGCTCATCGCGGAGCGGCCCCAGCGTTGACGGTGATGACTCGCTCGATTGGCGACTCGCCTGCCCCGCAGGTGAGTGAAAGAGTATAATCGCCGGGCTCGAAGATGAGTTCGTCGCGCCTCGAGAGTTCAGCTAGCCAGGGCCCAGGGGGACCGCCCCATCGGGCTATTTCGACGCGCGTCTCCTGGTTGGTCTCAGAGCTTGGGCTTGAAGATGGAGCGCGAATGAGAAGCAGCGGTACCGAAGCTGTGCCGAAGTAGGTCCCGCCGGGCTCAAGTAGAATGCAGCGGCCCGTCGAGCCCGGCTCCGACGAAACGAGCCCTTGCCGCGCGTCCAAGTGAAACGTTATCTCCTGGCAGCTGAGCTTGCGCTCGATGATGGCGCACCCAACTAAGCTGTGCGGGCCTGGCGCGGGCTCTTCGCCCTCTACGCGGAGTTCTCCCAAGAGGCGCCCCTCGACTCCGAGGGAGCGAGGCCTCGCGTCATCGAGTACGACAAGCAGCTCCTTCGTTTCGCCTTGCCCGGCGTGAAGCACTCGAACACCTCGTGGCGTGTTCACGAGCTTGAGCAGATCGTGGCTCCAACCGATGAGCCAAGGCTCGCCCACTTTGCCCTGCCAGGTTGGCGCCTCGGTCTTCCGAGGATCCTTGGGTTCGAGGGATCCCGACTTCGGTAAGACAAGCGTCGTCTCCGCAGCCACGGGCTGCTTGGAGGCTGGACCCGCTCGGCGTGCGCTAGGTTGTTCGGGATTCGCTCGGGCCGACTCGGCAGGCCGACAAGCCACCACTTGAAGCACAACCACGACTTGAAGCAGAGCTACGACAGAAGAGGCCACGGCGTGCCTGTTCCGGCGATATGACAATGCAAAAAATCTCGAACAGCTAGCGAGGACCATCGAGAGTTCCGACGCTAACGTGAAAGTGAATGGAGGGCTACCACCTAGCTTTTGAGCCGCGTGCCGGTTTCTGCTAGCTCTCCGGGCGAGACATATGAGTTACGTGGTCCTCGCCCGCAAGTGGCGGCCGATGAGTTTTCGAGATTTGGTTGGGCAAGATCACGTTGCCCAAACCCTCGCTAACGCCATCGCTGCCGATCGCGTTGCGCACGCTTTTTTGTTCACGGGCGTACGCGGCGTAGGCAAGACTACGAGCGCTCGCATCCTGGCCAAGGCCCTCAATTGTCTGGGGCCAGAGAATGCTCGCTTGAGCGGTCCCACCGCTGAGCCGTGCCTTACGTGTGCGGCCTGCATCGAGATCGCCAAGGGCACCGACCTCGATGTTCAGGAGATCGACGGCGCTTCCTACAACGGCGTCGATGAGGTGCGGCGTCTGCAAGACTCCCTCCCGTATCGACCCACTCGAGATCGCTACAAGATCATCATCGTTGATGAAGTTCACATGCTCTCCCAAGCAGCGTGGAACGCGTTCTTGAAGACCTTGGAAGAGCCACCGCCGCATGTGAAGTTCATCTTTGCTACGACAGAGGTCCACAAGGTTCCCGTGACCATCTTGAGCCGCGTTCAGCGCTTTGACTTCAAGATGATCAGCGCGAGGGCTATTTCCGAGCGGATCCGTTTTGTGCTCGGCGAGGAGAAGATCGAGGCCGACGATGGCGCGATTTCAATCGTCGCACGCAGCGCTCTCGGCAGCATGCGCGACGCGATGAGCCTGCTTGATCAGGTAATCGCTTTCGGCGGGGGCACCCTGCGCGGGGATGAAGTTGCCCGCGTGCTCGGCGTGGTCGGCACCGGCGTGCTCTCTCAACTCGCGGGGGCAACCCTGAACCAAAGGCCCGCCGAGGTCTTGAAGCTAATAGAAGCGCTGGCCGAGGAAGGCTTCGACATTGTGCACTTGGCGCGCGATTTGCTCACGCTGTTCCGAGATTTAGTAGTCGCAAAAATAGCCCCCGATCAAGCCAACCTCATCGATCGCACTGCGGAGGAGCAGGCTGAGCTGCGCGCGGTCGCGGCTCCGCTGAGTGAGCAAGATTTGATTCGAGTTCATCAAGCGTTCGCGCGCAGCTTTGATGAAGTAGCGCGCTCGGTCGATCCCCGCGCGGGGCTCGAAATGCTCTTAGTCCGCGTTTCTCTCCGGCCCGACCTGCTCCCAGTCGATGAGCTCCTGCATCGCCTGGCGCACCTCGAACGACGCTTCGTGGGTGAGGTGAGTAGCCGCCGCGCATCAGGCCCCGAGGATCGTCGTAGCCCACCCGCGCGCCTTGATGCAGGTGGCCCTGACGCTCGGCCACAACAAGGGCGCCCGCGCGAAACACGCCCCCGCGGGGCGAGCCCGCGTGCAGATGACGCGGCGTCAGCCGACGACCCTGACCCGGCACCGCCGAGTAGCGTCAGCGTTCCTGAAGCCGACTTTCAGCGCACTGCACCCGTTCAACCGCAGCCGATTCAACCGCAGCCGATTCAACCGCAGCCAGTTCAACCGCAGCCGGCACAAGCTGAGCAGGCACCGCCGGCACCAACAGAACGAGCCACAACGAGCGAGCCTTCGCCCGCTGGGGCGGGCGGCTCTCCTCCAGCAACGACGAATCATTTCCCCCCCCTTCGAACGGAGTCGGCCGTTTCACCGCGCCCGCGGCTCGAACCACTAACGCCGAGCCGAAGCCCAGGCGAAGTCGCGCCACCCTCAACCAACACGCCCCCCATCGCGCCGGAACTCTTTAGCCTCTCCGATCGAGTTCGCTCGGAAGATCCCCGAGCTGGCGCGCTATTCGATCAACTCTATCCTCCTGCCAGTTTAGGCCCGGAACTCGTCTTTAAGTACGATGCTGGCTTCATTTTTGAACGCGATGTGACCGAAGGCGCGTTCGTCGAGCTTCTCACCCGCACGGCCAGCGCTGAACACGGCAGCTCGGTTCAGGTTCGTGTCGAACGCAGTCGCGAAGCGGTTCGTCATGCGATCACGATCGCCTCAGAGCGGGAGCGCAGAAAGCGGGAAGACTTCCAGGCCGCCGTGCACAAGGTGCAGAATCATCCTTTGGTTCAAGCTGCCAAAACCATCCTTGAGGCGGAAATTATCGCCGTTCGTGTTGCAGAGGAGCCTTAAATGTTCCCCGAAGGCCTACGCAGAGTGATTCAACTACTGGCCCGCCTCCCCGGCGTCGGCGAGAAGTCAGCGCAACGTTTTGCCCTCGAGCTCATCCGCGAACCCGAGCTATCCAGTGAGCTCGGCGCGGCGCTCAGCCAGCTCAAGAACAGCGTGGCCTTCTGCGTCGAATGCGGAAACTGGGCGGAGCGGCGGTTCGACGAACCCAGCCTGTGCCCGATTTGCATGGATCCCAAACGAGACAACCGCCTCCTGTGCGTCGTCGGGCGGGTCCAAGATCTCCTGGCCATCGAACGCAGCGGCGCGATGCGGGGCCATTATTTCGTGCTCGGTCGTCTGCTCTCTCCTCTCGACGGCGTGACGGCCTCAGACATGCCACTCGAACGCTTGCTCACACGCCTCGCCAAGCTAAAGCCCCAAGAAATCCTGCTTGCGACTCCCCCGAGCATCGATGGAGAGGCCACGGCTCTCTACTTAGCTCGCGAGCTTGGCTCGAGGGGCCTTTCCGTAACTCGCATAGCGAGCGGAGTACCCCACGGGGGAGACCTCGAATTTGCGGACCAGATTACCCTCGGCCGCGCCATTGAGGGGCGTCGTCAATTCTGAAATCGGCGCCTAAGGCAACGCTTTCTCGGCTGCCAACACATAGCGTTCGGTGCGCTGACGGTAGGCTTCGAGTAACGCGCGATAGATAGGCCCGGGGGCGCCTTGGCCTATCCGATGTCCATCCACGCTAACGACGGCCATCACCTCCCGCAGGCTGGACGAAATCATCACCTCGTCCGCGGCCAGGAGCTCGCTCGGAGAAGGGGCGGCGTACTCCACGCGAAGACCGAGAGCGCGTGCACACTCGAGCAAGGCGCGTTGGGTCACCCCAGAAAGCACCTGCTCATGAGGTGGCGGAGTCCACAGACATCCATCCGCAACCCAAAAGAGATTCGAGGTGACACCCTCGACGATGCGACCCTCTTCATCCGCGAGTAGGCCTTCGCTCGCGTTGAGGCCCGAGAGGCGCGCGCTCGCTAGCACCGCATAAAGGTAATTTCCCGTCTTCGGAGCTTCCTCTGCCCCCAGTCGACTCGGGCTAAATTGGGGGAGCAGCGCGGCGGCCAGTCCTAGCTCGTAGCGTGCCGGCGGCTGAGCTTCGAGCGGCGTTACCATCACGATCCTCGAGCCGCGATTCGCCGTCGTCGGATCGACGCGAACTGGCCCCACGCCTCGGGTGTGCATCACCCGAACCATCAAGTCGGCCTTCCCCATCAACGCTACGCCCTCGGCAATTTCTTTCCGAAACGTTAGCCGGTCTGCAGACAGTTCGATTCCGAGCGTCCCCGCCGAACGCTCCAGCCGCTCGAGGTGAAGGTCGACGTCGAGCACCACGCCTCGATAGGCCCGCATGGTTTCGAAGACGCTATCCCCATAAAGAAAACCTCGATCGAAGACGCTCACTGTCGCCTGCTCGGGGCGGTGCGGCACACCGTTGATGAGGACCCATCCGCTGGGCAGCGTAATCTGCATTTTGTTTGTACTAAAAAAGGGTACCGAAGCCTGAAAACGTTAGTGCGCAGAGGATCACCCGATGCGCTCTTTTGGAGTCAATCTGTGAGTCAATCTGGGCGCCAATCTGCGCATGAGTCGCGTGCGTTCCCTCGAATTGACGGCGTGGCTACGGCATAGCAGAGTTCCACGTGGTTTGTGTGAGTCGCGGCTTGGTTCTCCTGGCTCTGTGGAGCGGAGTCGCGACCTTGGGTTGTCAGGCCGAACTCACGGCCCCCCTACCCCACGAGCCTCCTCCGCCCGTCACTGAGACGTGCGGCGAGTCACCTCTTCCTTTCCCGCTCGCCAAGCTGCTCACTCGCAGCGAGTACCGGCGCACCGTTTTCGATCTGCTCGGGGAGACCGAGGATCCGACGCTCACGTTCCCAGCTGAACCCGTGGTGAACGGCTTTACCAACAATGCCGCTTCCTATCGGGCCACACCGCTGCTCGTCGAAGAGCTACGCAAGGCGGCGGCTTCGCTCGCAGCCAGCGCTGAAGTGCGAGGCCTGTCGACGCTCGTGCCCTGCGATGGACTGGCCGCAGCCGATTGTGTGCAGAAGTTCGTGGCCGACTTCGGTCGACGTGCCTTTCGGCGACCCCTCAAGGCCGAAGAGCACACGCGCTTCGTCCAGCTTTACAGCGAGGTCGCGGCGGAGTCGGGTCACGAGGCTGGCCTCGGGTCTGTGATTCAAGCCGCGCTGCTTTCACCTCAGTTCCTATATCGAATCGAGGCTCCACTCGCCGAAAGTGGCGGCGAGGCGACGGAATCAGCCGACATAGCGGGGCCGCCCCTCGGCCCGTACGAGCTCGCTTCGAGGCTTAGCTACTTCATTTGGGGGTCGATGCCCGACGACGAACTCCTCGCGCACGCCGAGAGCGGCGACCTCCTGCTCGCCTCGAACCTCGAAGCTGAAGCACGTCGCTTGGTCGCTTCCCCCAAAGCCCTGCAGCGAGTCAGCGAGTTCCACGCCCAGTGGCTCCAAACCGCGCGTCTGCGGAGTATCATGCGCAACGACGCGCCGCCGCTGGCCGGACCGGCTTGGGAGCGCTCCTTGCTCGGGTTCGTTGATGATATATTTGTGACTGGCGGCGGAACGAAGCGCCTCTTCACCGATCGTCAGGTGCTCGTCGATTCAACGCTCGCGCCGCTCTATGGCTACCCCTCGCCCGCCGACGGCACGACCAGCCTTATTGTTCCACCGGAGCCTCGGAGCGGTCTGCTCGGACAACCGGGCCTTTTGGCGCTCCTGGCCTTACCCGACCAATCCTCCCCCATTCGACGCGGTGTGTTCGTGCGCGAGCAGCTCCTCTGCCAGGGCGTACCCGCGCCGCCTCCTTCTGTGAACAATAGCCCCCCGGATCCGGCGCCGGGGCTAACGACTCGCGAGCGTTTCGCGGTTCACACTGCGGACCCCGACTGCGCAGAGTGTCACGAACTGATCGATCCGCTCGGATTCGGTTTCGAGGCCTACGACCAGATTGGGCGATATCGCAGCGAGGAAGGGGGCCTGCCAATTGACACAAGCGGTTCCGTCGACCAAGTGAGTGATCTCAGCTTAGTGGGACCCTTTCAGGGCCTCGATGAGCTAGGGGCCCGTCTGGGGGAGGGTTCTGCCGTATTGCATTGCCTGGGCAACAAGTGGCTCGAGTTGGCGCTCGGCCGCGCACCTTCCCGAACCGACGAATGTGAACTCGAAGCGGCCCTCGGCGAAAGCGACGAACTGACCCCGCTCTCTGAGCTCTTGATCGCAGTGGTGAAGAGCCCTGCCTTCCGCTTTTCTATGGCCCCCACACCGGAGGCACCCGCACCATGAAGCTCTCGCGCAGGAATCTGCTGCTCTCGGCGAGCGGCGTTACGCTGGGTCTCCCTTTTCTCCAGTCGCTCGGCGCACGCCGGGCGCGGGCTGACGAACTCAAACCTCCAAAGCGCCTTGTGCTTGTGTACTCGGCCAACGGCACGGTTCCGAGCGCCTGGCAGCCGGCGAACCTGCGTTCCAGCGAAGATTTCGACCTCGGAACTATCCTAGAACCGCTCGCCCCTTTTCGGGATCGATTGGTGGGGATGACGGGCGTTCACTCTGAGGTCAGCTTCGATTTGCAGAACAAGGGCGGCCCTCATCAAAGAGGCATTGGTTCTTTGTTCACCGGGGCCATGCTGCAAGAAGGTGAGTTCTCTGATGGTTGTGGTTCGCAAGCTGGCTGGGCTGACGGCCCGAGCATCGATCAACTCCTGGCGCAGAGCTCGCTCGGTGATACTCAACTTCGCTCCCTCGAACTCGGCGTGCGCTGCCTGGACAACGATGTCCAAGGCCGCATCTCTTATTCGGGCGCCGGTGCTCCCCTGCCCCCCTTGGTTGACCCACGATTGACGTTCACGCGGCTCTTCAATCAGACCGCAGGCGGCAATACCAGCCGAGACAACCGCGTCATGGATGCGGTCATGGACCAATGGTCCTTATTGCGGAAGAACGTAGGGGCAGAAGACAGAGCCAAGCTCGACGCACACGCCGCTCTCGTTGTAGATCTCGAGCAGCGGCTTGGGGTAAACGCGAAGCCACCTGGAGAGTGTGCCGTGCCAGGTTCGCCGCCCGCGTTTGATCCAGATAGCGAGATCGACATGCCAGCAGTGAGTCGGGCCCAACTCGACCTCTTAGCCTTGGCCTTCAGCTGCGATCTAACGCGCGTCGCCAGCCTGCAGTACTCAACCGGTTTCAATCGCATTGCGTTTCCTTGGCTAGACACTCAGGGTGAGGGCCACTCGCTCAGCCACTCAGGCGACAGTGACACCGAGGCCATGACCGCGCTCACGGGTCGGGCGCGTTGGCACGCCGGTGAAATCGCGTATTTTGCGGAAAAACTCGCCCAAATCCCCGAGGGTGACGGAACGGTCCTCGATAGCACCCTGATCGTTTGGGGCACCGAGGTCTCTCAGGGGAACTCGCACTCGCTGCGCGATATCCCGTATCTGTTGCTCGGGACCGCTCAAGGCAAGATCCGCGGCGGCCAGTGGCTCACGCTGCCCGATCGCAGTGGTAATGATCTACTCATTACCATCGCCCAAGCCCTCGATCTGAACCTCACCACGATTGGCACGCCAAACTACACTACGGGTCTGATCGAAGAGCTGCTCACCTAGTTCTCATGAGGAGCTGCCTCAGCCAAGGCGCGTAGAGGCCGCTCCACCTCGGATCGGTGGCGGCCCCTTCCGAAAACCTACTATAGCTTGGCGAGCTCGGCCTGAGCGTCGGTTAAGCTCGGATCCGCTTGGACGGCGCGTTCGAACATCTGCTTAGCTTTGGGGCCTTCACCTAGCGCAACGTGGGTGAGCCCAAGCCGATAGAACACCTCTGCCTTGGAGACGGGCGCAGGGCCATCGAGTTTTTGCAGAAGTAACGCTCGATACATCTGCTGGGCCTTCTTAATGTCACCGCTGCGCAAGGCTACCTCGCCGAGTTGCGCAAGAACCCCGATATTACCCGGCTCGATACGGAAGGCCTTGTCGAGTTCGTCGAGTGCCCTCGCATCATCGCCCATCGAGAGACTCGCCACGGCGATACGGCGATGGATATCGGCCAGTTCCTTGGCACGTTTTCCGCCATAGCTATCCACGATGCGGCTGAGCACGAGGATGGCCTCGGAGCCTCGGCCAGCGCGACTCAAGGCATCACAATACTCGAGCTGCAGGGCTCGATCCTCTGCGCCAATCTCGGCAGCTCGCCCGAGCACCTCGGCCGAAGCGCGCAAGTCATTACAACGTTGACGCAGAATCTCAGAAGCCTCTCGGAAGAGTTCGATCTGCGCTGGAGCGGTCTTCGCCCGTTCGGCCTCATTGACGACCATCGCGGCGACTTCCGGCCAGTGTTCCTGACGTTCGTACTCCGCGCGAAGCTCGGAGCTCAGCTTGGCGTCTTCCGGCAGGATTGCGAGGGCCGCTTCTAGGCTACGAATGACGCCCGCGCCGTCGCCGAGGTCGCGGTAGAGGGCTGCGAGCTCGAGCCTCTTTTTGGCCTGAGCCGGACCAGAGACTCGCCCCGCCCACTCCTCGAGAATTTGCGATGCCGAGGCCTTATGCCCCAAGCTCAGCTCAAGCCGCACCAGGGGTTCGAGAGTATCCTCGCTATCATCCAGCTCACGAATTGAACGCCACACATCGCGGGCCAACTCTAGGTCCTTGAGGGCCACCTCGGCCAGCATCGCCCGGCGACGGGAGATATCGATCACCCTGATAGGATTGTTATCTTCCCGCGCTAGCTCAACCTCGCGGCCGAGCAAAGCCACGAGATCTTCGTTTCGGCCACGCGCCTCGTAAACGTCTGCGAGCAACTGACTCGTGCCAGCGAAACGCGGATCTTCGGCCAGGATTTGCTCCAAGATCTCTACGGCGTATTCCGGCGACTCCAGCTCCGAAAGGTGGAGTCGCGCCAAGAGCAGGCTCAACTCGCGCCTCCGCTCCGGGCTCGCGCTAGCCGCAGACAAGCGCTCGTAGAGCTCGGCCAGCTTGCTGAATTGCTCGGATTTTTCGTAGGTAACGATGAGCTCAGAGGTCGTCTCGGCGTCGCTCGGATCTTCTTCGAAGAGCAGCTCGAATACCTCGGTGGCCACTTTGCTTTGGCCGAGCCCATCCCGCGCCAGCCGTGCCGCACGGAGGCGCAGAGAGCGCGCGCTCGATGGATCAACCTCGGCCTCGGCGCGCCGGAGCAGCAGCTCAAGCACTTCCGCGCTCGGACCCGACGCTGCGAGGAGTTCTGACAGACGTGAAAGCGCGTCTAAGTCATAGCTTTCGAGGCCCAAGATCTCCCGAAGCGCAGCTTCGGCGCTGACTCGGTCAGCGAGCTTCAGGGCTAGCTCGGCGACTTTCCTCAGCAGTGCAATCTTCGTCCCTTCATCGGGAGCCAAGAGTACCCGCTTTTTCAGGGTCTCGAGCAGACCACTCTCATCACCAATTCGCTCCTCGATCGCCCCGATCTGTTCATAGAGGCTGTCATCGTTAGGAGTAAACTTCGCGGCCTTCCGCAACGCGGCGAGCGCGAGCGGGGGCTGCTCAGCTTGCTGCAAATACCACTCAGCCGCCTTGAGGCAGAACTCGCTCGACAGTTCGGCTGTCTCCGTTGCATCAGAGGCCCGAAGCAGCGAGGCCGCAGCGCTCAGATAGCTACCTGTGATGGGCAGGAGTCTCTCGACTTCGTCCAAAAGGCCGGCGCTCTCAGGGTCTTCTTCGAGCCCTTGGAGCAAGACGGCCAGCGCCGCGCCCGGATCGCCGCAATCGTCCTCAAGCACACGGGACAAATTGCGTCGGAGCTCGACCTTCTCGAGCGGATCGCTGGCGCGACGGAGGCGCCCCTGATGAAGCTCAGACAGACGCCCTGATTGTTGGCGTTGGCGATAGATGCCCTCCAGCACCTCAAACGTCTCTTGATAGAGTTGCTCCTGACTCTGAGCGTGAATTCGTTCCAAGAGCTCAGAGGCGCGCTCCTGTCCGGGATCTAACTCCAACGCCCGACGGAAAGCCTCGAAAGCCCGCACGGGGTCCTTGAGGCCAGTGAAATACCGCTCGCCCTGCTTGGTGAGCAACGTCGCCTGAGCCCCGGGGTCGTGGGCTAGGTCGGGCAAACGACGCTCCAGCACCAGGATAACGGACTCGTCTTCGCCGAGTTCGCCGTAGAGTTCTTCAAGCGCCACAAGCAAGCCCGGTTGATCGCCAGCCTGCTCGGTGGCCTTCTCGAAGGCCGCGGCAGCCTCTGCTTTTTCGCTTAGCCGATCGCGGTAGAGCTCACCGAGGCGCACCCAGAGTTCCTGGGCGAGCTCCGGCTGGTACGCGGCTTCGGCTGCGCCTGTCAGCACCTTGGCGTAGCGATTCTGCTGCTCCGGACTCAGCGCAAGACGCAGAAGCTCCGTGTGGGCTTCTCTCCCGCTGGGTTCGACCTCCACAGCACGCAAGAGAGCATCAAATGCAGAGGGAGCGCGCTTGAGCTGGTGCTCCTCGATTTCGGCGATTTTTCGCAGAGTCAGGAAGCGAGCATGAGAATCCAACTCCGACTTCAGTGAGAGCTCGAGGGCCCTCACCCAGTCGGCGTGGAAGCCAGTTTGCGCCAGCGCAGTCGTGAGCATTTGTGCGGCCATCGCTTCGAGCGCCTCATCCTGGGCCGCGATGTCAAACACGGCCGCGATCGCGATCGCGTCTGCCGGGTGCTCTTCTAGGATTAGCCGATACACTTCGAGTGCGTCGACCGAATCACCCAATTTATCTCGATAGACCGACGCCATTCGGTGACGGAAACTGAGACGTGCAGCCGGGGCTACAGCCGAGCCAGCCTCGTGCTTCAGGTGTTCAATCAAGTCATTCCAGCGCTCCTCAACCTCATACAGTCGGTCGAGCTCCTGGTGAACGGCGGTATCTCCTGGGTTGTGTTCGAGGGCGCTGAGCCAAGCGTCGATGGCACGCGGCCGATCAGCCAGCGCGGTCTCGAAGAGGCGAGCCGCCTGACTCAAAAATTCGAACGCCAGAGCTGGTTCTTCACGGCCTACCTCAGCTCGATTCAGGTAAAGCTCAACCAGCCGAGTCGGGTTCTCCTGGCCTTCGTAGAGCTCGATCAGTCGGTCTAGAATCTCGGCATCGCCGGGAGCTTCGTCGAGGGCGGCTTCGTAGGCCTCGATAGCTCCTTCCGGCACACCTAGACTCAAATGGCGAAGTTCGCCGAGCTGAACGAGGGCATTTCGCTTTTCGAGCGGCTCTAGCGCCGATTCAGCGCGCAAGCTGAGTCCTCGCTCGAGGCCCGGCCAGTCCCCCAGCAACGTGGCCAAGCGGATAACGATGCCTTGGCTCTCGATGTCTTCGGGCTCAATCGACAAGAGCTCAACATAAGTTGAAAGCGCGGCACGCGGGTCGTCTAGTTCTCGATTGTAGAGCTGCGCCACGCGGCGCAAATAGCTCGATCGAACTAACGGATCGCTCAGACTCTCTAAAATAGCGAGGTAGGTCGCAGACAGTTCGCGGTAGCTTTGCGTCTTTTCGGCAAGCCCTTCTAGGCTCTCCCTCACGCCTTCATCATCTGATTCGAGCACGAGCGCCTGACTCAAGAGCTCCATGGCCCGCGCTCGATCCCCAGCTCGATGTTCGACGAGAACCGCCGCCTCCTTCAAGATGTCGGCCCTGGCGTGCGAATCGGGAGCGAGATCGAGGCGGTCTTGGTGGAGCCCGAGCAGCGCCATAAAGTTGTCGCTCTCTTCGTAAATGGGCACCAAAATGCCGAGAATTCTCTCGCGCAGCTCGGGCTTGGCCAGCCTAAGGCCCTCGATGGCCTCCAGAGCGGGCTCAAAACTCGGCAGCTCCTTGAGCAACGTGTCGAGCTGATCGAGCGCTCCCTCTGCATCACCAAGTTTGTCGCGCAAGAGCCCGGCATACTTGAGGCGCTCGGGCGCAGCCTCGATAGAAGGCAAAATCGCTGTGCGTTGCTCGTAGAGCGCCGCCAACTCGGTCCACTTCGCCTGGCTCGTGAAAACGCGGCGCAAGGCCTCAAACGAGGAAGTGTTCTGTTCCTCTAAGAGCAGAACGTCTTGGTGAGCCGAAACGGCCTGTCCCACGTCACCCTGACTCTCCGCAAGCGACGCGATGCGCTGCAAGAGGTCGATACGATCTTTGGCGTCGTAGCGGGTCTCGAGTGCCTCTCGATAGAACTCAATGCGATCCTCGGGCGTGCCGGACCGGGCAAGGGCCTCATCGGCCCAGGCGAAGAGTTGCGGATCGTCGGGCAAGAATGCGAGCGCAGACTCAAAAAGGGTCACCGCCTGGGCAGGCTCCCCGCGCGAGAGATAAATTTCACCAGCACGCTTGGCAATGCGCGCTGTGGCCTCACCGTCTACGCCGGCTCGTTCCACCTGAGCCTTGAGAATCTCACCCAAGAGCCGGTTATCACCTAGCACCCTCGTCAGGCGCTCCATTTCGGAGAGCGTCAACTCGTCTTGAGGGTCATCAGCCAAAAGCAGCGCATTCATGCGCAAAGCTGAGCCGTAGTCCTCGCCCTGCTCTTCGTGAATTTGCGCCATTTTGGTCGCGAGCTCACGCCTATCGAGCGGCGACTCGGTACCCTCGAGCTGCAATTTGAGCGCGCGAAGCAAGCCGCGAAAGTCGGAGCGAGCCAAGAACACTCGCTCCAAAATCCCTCCCACGCGGGTCTTTGCCGGGCCATCAAGCTCACGTTCTGTTAGCCCTTCGAGGTAGCTAATAGCCTCGCTGGACGATGGATTCTTGAGCAAGGCATTATCGAGCTCGTCTAGGCCACGTTCGGTCTGGGCTTGCTTATCGATCAAGACCTTGGCGAGTTGAATGTGATAAGGCGACGCGCCCTCCTGGGCGGACTCGATCTGGCGCTCAATCAGCGCGCATAGGTCGTCAAAGCGCGCCTCCGTCGTATACAGCTCAGACAGTGAAGCGACCGCTTCGGGCTCCAGCGCGATATCAACGAGAGCTTCGTAAGTTTCGATGGCCCGCTGGGGTTCGCCAAGAGCCCCCGAGAACAACCGCGCCTTGCGGTACAGCAGCTCCTTCTGCTCTTCTTCGCCTAGAGCGAGCTCGAGCCGACGATCCAAGATCGAAACGAGCTCTGCGCTCTTGCCGAGCTCAAGATATAGGTCGTCCAAAGCGCCGAGAGCAGATGCGTCCTCTGGACTCACCTCCAGCGCGCTCGAGTAAGCCGTGATCGCATGCTCTAGGTCGCTCAGGTCATCGCGGTAGAGCGCTCCGAGCTTGTGATACGTGGCAAGCTGCAAATCCCCATCAAAGATGTCGCGCACAATCTTGTGCAGCGCCTGTGCCTGATCGGCGCGGCGGCCGGTAACCCCGGCCAATCGGTCGATAACAGAGAAATATTCTGGCAAGCCATCGCCTTGCACGGCCGAAGGCAGACCGCGCAACGCCAGGCTCAAAGCTCGACCCGGATCGTTGAGCAGGTCTTCACAAATCTCGGTCGCTCGCCGGTACTTCTCGGCGCGGTAGTGAGGGTCATCGGAGGCACTCGCTTGCACCTCGGCCAACTTAAGCTGGCCCTCGTAGTTCCCCTCGGTCTCGAAAATCGGCAGCAGGATGTCCGCAACCTCGAGCCGCGTCGGCTCGTCTTTACCGTCTAAGAGCGCCAAGAGCGCCTCACGGCTGGCGGTGTGATGACTGTCGATTGTGAGCGCTTGCCGATGGGCTTCGACGGCGCCCGATATGTCATTCAGCTGACCGCTCCGCAAAAGGCCAAGCTCCGAGAGAGCTCCGAGGCGAGCCGTTTCATCCTCTAGAACCTCGCTCTGCTTCTCAAAAATATCGGCCAGAGCTGCGAAGCGATTGGCACGCAAGAAGAGGCGCGCGAGCGCTGCCAACACGTCGGGGCGTGGCCCCGCCTCGTCGAGCAAGGTTTGATACGACTCGATGGCCCGCTCTGGCTGTCCGAGCTTACCTTCTTCCAGCTCGGCTAGACTCAGCGTCAAACTCTGACGAGCCTGATCCGAAGGTGCCGCATCTCGGCGCATCATGAGCACCTTGCCCAAGTCCGCGTAGCGCCCCTCTTCATCGTAGAGGTCGCTGAGCGCCAAAAGAGACGCTGGGTCTTCGGGCAGTTCCTCGAGCCGACCCTCCCAGGCCTTGACAGCAAGCGCCCGTTCCCCAAGCACATCGCTATAAATGTGGGCCAGCCGCCCTTGAAGCTCGGCGCGCTCGTGCGCGTCAAACTCGAGGCCAATCTGCTCCGTCAAATTGCGGGTCAGCTCCTCGTAGCGCCCTTCGGCCAGCAAGTGACCCTCAGTCGTCTTGAGCGCCAGCAAGGCTTGCTCAGGCTGCTCGCTCTTGAGCGCTACCACACGACCCAGCGTGACAAGGGCTGCTGGGATGTCGGCCAGCGTGTTTTCTTGAACCTTAGCGATCGAAAGCAGAATCTCGGCTTTCACTGCCGCGTTGCCTGCGGCCGCTAGATCGGCCGCAAAAAGCACCTCGACCACACGCTCGCTCTTGCCAAGCCGTCGCCCGGCTTCGATCAATCGCCCACGCAGGTCTGCCTCGATCGGATCGAGGGGCACGAGCTCAGCAAACACATCGAACGACCCAGAATCGTCGTGCAAACGATCATCCCGCAGCGTCGCAATGCGGCGCAACAGATCACGACGTTCGGTTTCTTGCTCGACCGAGCGCGGGGCTCCCTCTGCTGGACGAAGGGCCTCGACTCGAACTCCGAGCACCCGAACCAAGTCACGGATTTCGTCCTTGGCCTCGTACACCATCTCAAGCAGGTTCGCGGCCCGCAGGCGAACGTTACCAATTTGGAGTAACGTCTCGGCGACGTCCCGAGCCTCGTAGTTGCTCGAATCGACCCGCAAGACTTGCTCCGTTTGCGCCATAGCCCGTTCAGGGTCGTGCAAATCGATGGCTAACTTCGCCGCGCGGATGCGGAGCTGGATCTCGCTGTGTCCTCGACTGAGTTCGATACGATCGTCTAGAACCTGGCTCAATTCTTGGCGGCGATTTTGTCGCGTCAGCAGTCGATCTAGAGCCTCGAGCGACGATTCAAGTGAAGGGTCAAGCTCGAGCGCTTGCCGGTGATATTGAATGGCGCGTCCGCCGTCGTTGAGGATGTCCTCGGCCAAAAGTGCGACCTCGCTGAGCAGATCGATCTTTCGCGCGGCTGAATCGGTGCGTTTGATTTCCCGCACGCAAAGGTCCTCAAGCTCGCTCCAGCGCTCGCTGGCGGTGAGGATCTCGCGTAGCCGCGACCAGGCCCCTTCGTCCTCGGGCCGCACTGCCAAGATTTTCTCGTAAAATGGCGTTGCTCCCACCTGATCCTGCAGAATTTCTTCGCAGATGGTAGCGGCGCGCTGCGCCAGCTCGACCGTAGTATCCGGCGCCAGTTCGCGGCGAATCGCCGCGCGCAGAGCTTCGAGCAGGTCCGTCGGACGGCCCGCACGCTCTGCCAAATCTGTGGCTCTTTGCCAAAGATCCATGCGATCAGGAAATTGCGTCAGTGCATCCAGGGTTACACTGAGCGCGCCGCTTGGCTCTTTCAGCTTCTGATCAAAAATCTGGATCAAGCGCTCGTAGATGCTCGCGCGCTCCTTGTCCTCTTTCGTCTCAGACAAAAGCGCACGCATAGCGTCTGCTTCTTGGCGAGCATCACCGCCAGCTTCATAGAGGGCTCCCAGCGCTCGGGCTGCGTCACCCCTCACCTCGGGTTCGTCGACCAGGCGCTTCAGAACCGCAATGATCTGGCCCCGTTCGGCGCCACCTTGTAAGGCCTGTTCAAGGGTTACGAGCGCGTCACGAGGACGACCGAGGGGGCCAGCGTAGAGCGCCGCTAAGGCCGCCTGCTTCTGCGCCCGTTTCTCACCGTCTAATATTTCGCTAAGTCTCTCGAGCGCGCTTCCGCCGAGCTCGGGCTTTTCGAGCCCTGCCGCCAGGCGCACCACCGCTTCGAGCGCAGGCACTCGGTCCCGGCCCTCGCCTACGCCAAGACCATAGAGCCTCAACGCTTCGCCTAGCTCACCTTGATTTTCCTCGAACAACGCCCACGAGAAATAGGCGTCTGCGCCGTCTGCATCGTGCGCTGCACGGTGGGCATAGAGCCATCGCTCGTCGTCGAGTCGACGTTCGCGGCGAAGGAGTTCCTCGAATAACGCCAAGACCTCGACGTCGCCCGGTGATTCTTCCCCGAGCTTACGCAAGCTCGCGAGCGCTGCGCCTACCTCGCCCAATTCTTCGCCTTGGATCTTGGAAAGACGCATCAAGAGCTGCCTGCGCGCCCCTCGTGCAGCCGTATCGACCTCAAGCTTGATGGGCGGAGGAGGTGCGCTGCCTTGAAGCGTTTCGGGCGGCAAACTTGCCGGAGGATCACTAACTGTCTTCGACCCTTTGCTCTTCCGCTTCTTAGCCGGACGCTTGGCTGCGGCTCCGCTCGCGGCCGGAGAACTCGGCGATGAAGGATGCTCCTCGCTCGTTTTGGCTCCGAGCGCCGGACCGGCGCGGCCTTCCAACACTTGAACTCGCAGGACGAGGGCCTGGACCATCTCATCCCAATTGCCGGCGGCCCGGCAGGCCGATTCGAGCAAATCCAGGCTGGCCGCGCTCTCGGGTGAGAGCTCAAAGGCGCGCCTGGCCGCGAGTGCCGCGCCCTTTTTGTCGCCGAGCTTTCCGCTAAGGACCTTCGATAGACGCTCCAGCGCCGACACCTTGTCGGGCGCGTCTCTGCTAGTGGCTACCAGCGACTCGAGTAGCGGCGGGATGCGAGCCCACTTCTCTTCTTGCTCATACAGAACTAATAGTCTCTCGATCGCTACGCGGTCGTCTGGCTTGGTAGCGAGAATGCGTTCATAAGAACGAACCGCCCGAGCCCCTTGGTTCAGAAGCTCTTCATACGTGCGCGCAGCACGGTAGCTCAGGTCGAGCTTCAAGCTGGGTTCGGTGGCGCGATCAGCCGCGGTGCTCAAGACCTCAGCTAGCGCTTCAAGCTCTCCTTGTTTGACGTAGAGCTGCTCCAGTTCATCGAAGCGATTGCCGCGCAAAAGCGCATCACGAAGGACCCGCATGGCGCGGGCATTGCCGGGTTGTGCCTCGACGACCCGCATCCAAGCGCTGAGAGATTTCTCTGGATCTTCCAGTTGATCGTACACGCCGCCCAGCTTCATCAAGACGGGCACCCGCTCCTCCCCTACGGCCATAGCGCTAACTTGCCGTTCGAGGACGTCCGCCAGACTTCCGAGATTCTTGCTGCGCTCCGCGTACTTCTCCATGCGCGACAACACGTCGCTGCGTGTCGGATCCTGGTCCAAAATTTGGCCGTAAAGCGCCAGGGCTTCTTCGATATTTCCGAGTCGTTCTGCCGTTAGTTGGGCCAGCTCTTTAAGCAGCGGTACGCGGGCCATGCCCTCGCGGTGTGCCAGTTGCTCCTGATACAGCTCAGCCAGTTCTTTCCAGGCGCGACGCTTCCGGTAGAGCTCGTCGAGACGCTCGATGGCCTCAGCATCTTGGGGGTCCAGTGCGTAGAGCGCCACAAACGCCTCGATAGCGTGCTGCACCTGCGAAAACTGATCGAGCCAGGCCCGGCCGATCGAGCGATAGAGCGCCTTCTTTTCTTCGACGTCCGGCACGATCTCTGCGAGAAGCTTCTTACTCACAAGCAGCTCACGTGGGCGACCGAGACGTTCGTGGAGCGCTGCCAACTCGCGCACCTCTTCCACGTCGTGCTCGTCTAGCTTGCCATCAAGCTGAACGATTTGGTTCAGCACACCGACCAGCGCCGTGTCGCTTTTGATATACTCACGATAGACGGTGGCGATTTCTCGCAATACGCGCAGACGGGTCTCGAGGTCCTCGAGCGGGGTCCGCTCCAGTTCTTGACGAAGCAGCTCAACAAGCGCGATGTGCCCCTGAGTCTGCTTGTAGAGCGTCTTGAGCTGCTCCCGTACGCGGGCGCTCGCTGGGTCAGCTCGTAAGGCTGCTTTGTACTCTTCGATGGCTTTTTGAGCGCCAGCTTGGGCAAGCGTGAGCCGCGCCACTTCCTCCGCCAAGGCGGCATTTCGCTCGTCATTCGTGCCCAGCGAACGCTGCGCCGCCTGCAAGATGTGAATGAGCCCCGCGTCGTCGTTCAGGATCGATTTGTATTCGCGATAGAAGGCGAGCACGAGCTCATGCGCAGGATCGATGCGGCGCGCCAGATCAAACCAAGGCTCGGCATCGGCTGGGTCTTTGCGCTTCTTCCAATGCAAAAGTGCGATCTGTAAGAACTCCCCGAGCAAGGCCGGACTCGGCCCAACGTTGCGCAGCGGGCGCTCGTAGAGGCGAGCGAGATCGTCCCACCGCTCGGCGCTCGAAAAGTACTCCGTCGCATAGGCTCGCGCGTCGGCTTGATTCGGATCGGCTTCGAGCACGCGGTCGTAGGTGAGCGCGGCGCGGGCCGGATCGCTGAGACGAGTCGAAAAAACCCGGGCTAGCCGCAAGTTAGCTAGTACCCGGGCTTGCTTATCGGGAGCCCGATCGGCGATGCGCTCCAGAACGCGCGCGACCTCTTCCCAGCGTTGCTCCTCGCGATAGAAGGTCTCGAGTAGATGCGCAGCGTGCAGGTTGGTTGCATCCAGGCGAACGGCTCGCTCCAAGTTCTCTTCGATGCGAAGCTGACTCGGCTCAGGCGCAAAACAAAGCTCCGCTTCGGCCGCCCGCATGAGCATGGCACTTTGGTAGGGATCATCGGATGCGCTTTCCGCCTCCGCGAGGTAACTCTCAGATTGTTCCTTCCAATGCTCGGTGCGTTCCTTGAGTTCGCTCAAGACCTGCGCCAGCGCCGCATCACCCGGAAAATCAGCCACGGCGCGCTCCGCGACGCCGAGCGCACCCCGACCTTTGCCGAGCTCATGCTGCATCCAGTGGATCTGCTCTTGGCGCAGATTTGCCTCGAAAGGCGAACCCCTCAGCATGCGAGCGCTCAGCTCTAACAAACCGTAAACAGCGCGGGCATCGCCACTCACCCGATGCCGCTCACGAGCGACACGAAATAGCTCTTCCACTCCGTCCCGATCCAAGTCGCCATCTTGATTCTGGATGGCCTGACTGAGGCTTTGCCAGGCTTCTTTGGATTCAGGGTCCCCTTGGAGTGTGCCGAGCGCTGTCCGAACTATCTGTGCGTCCATTCTATTGCCTCATCTCGGGAAGCTGGCTTTTCGCCATGTAATCGCGCCCCGGGTAGGGGAGAGTACATTGCTCGGAAAGGCCCAAACAACCCTTATGTTTCGCGGAGATCAGAGATGACCAGACTTGAGGGTCGGAGCGGAGCGCCGGAACGGACCAGGAAGGCCTTCGAACGTGTCCGCCCTTTCGGTCTCTGAGCTGGCTGCTAGAAGGGGTCCCCGGCGCGCATGAATGCCCGTAGTCCCACCCCAAAGGCGGCCTTTTTTCGCCCTTTCGCCTCGACTTTTCGCTGTTGCGGGCGCTTTCTCGCTCTTGCGCTGAGCGCCTACATGGTGAGCTGCCGGTGTGAAGAGGAGCACCCCTACACACCTTTTTCAGTCACCACTTCTCTGCCCGACCCTGTTTCAGGAGAGGTCACAACGGGCGGCGGGTCTCCCGGGCTTCCACCCCCTAGAAAAGGCGCAATTGTCGCGCCTCCCGAAGCTCGACGTTGGCAAGTCGAAGAGCTCATCCTTGAGGCGCCGCCCGGGCTAATTTTCGGCTCACTGGTGCGCCTCGAACAGGGCGACCTCGCCTGGCTATCCCCTGCCCCCGGCCCCCCCGGCAGTGAAGCACCAGGCGTTTTCCGCGTTGAAAAGAACGGAAAACTCGCGCGTGTCCTGGCCGTTCCTGCGGCCCTCCCTCAAGGGACGGACTGCGTCCTGAGTGGCGGGCTCGACCCGCTTAGTCCGAGGGCAGCAGCTTTTCGGGTGAACACGCGCTGCGAGACCGTGCGGCTCCTGGGCACACCTGAACAAGCTTTGGTTATCATAGATGTCCTCGGAGAAGCACCGCCGTTCGGTGTGCTGGGCGAAGCGTTGCCTCCCGGCGAGAGGCTCGAGATCACGGCTGACGCGAAGGATAGCGATGGGGATGGACACGAGGACCGGGGACTCGAGTTCCACTTATGGGGCCCCGAAGGCGCCGAGGCTTCGATGTCCTTTTCGTGGCTAGGGCGTGCCGCTGGGCCCAGCCGGCGCCTGGAGTTTCCCTCGCGAGGCTTCGCAGAAGCGGCCACCGCGCTGGCTCAAAGGGCGATCCGAAAGAAGGAGCGCGCCGAGGTTCCTGGCAAGGTGGATTCCTTGAGGCGGGCTTATGCTGCCATTTGCGCCGAGGGCGAGCGCGCCCGCATTCGCTTGCTCGATAGTTCGCGGCCCCGCTGTGAGAAGATGGACGCTCCGCTGATCACATTGTGGCGCGCCAACGTCGATGCTTACCTCGGACTCGATAGGCCCCTGGCTGCGCTAGGCGAAGTCCTCCGCGCGGACTATTTCGGCGCAGGGCCGAGCGAACGCCAGAAGGAAGCCCTCGGCTCCCTCGTCGCCAAAAAAATTCCGACTGTGCGCGCCTCGCGCATCGTCGAGCTCACCGCCTCCTATCCGGCCGAAGCCTGGCTCAGCTTCGATCAATCGGGGCGCGTATGGCTTCATACGTCGACGAGTGAAAAGGTCGTCTGGCCCGCAGAAGTTGAGCCACGAGAAGCTCCAAGCGGCGACCCCGACGTATCCTCAATACCTCACCCTGTGAGCCCGGATCCTCGTATCGGCGAGGGCGGTCGAAAATTGGTCGCGGCGCTACCTTCTTGCGATCGCTCAGAGATTACGCTGGTTTTTCAAACGAATGCCGGAGCCCTTCCCCCCGTACCCACCCGGCTCTTGGCCCCCCGTCCCGGTCAATGCAATAGCTTCGGTCGCGGGCCGCTCCCGGCTCGCGTGGTCGAGTTCAACGGGGGTGACACCGTCGTTTTGGTCGCGGGCGAGCCCATTGCGACCTCCGGGAGGGCCGTCGAGTTTCGCGCTCCCCACGCTTGGCACACAGCTCTCGGATTAGTGGCGGCAGACGCCAAATCGACTGAGCTTTGGCTCACCGGTGAGAAATGGCTAAGCCATGAGTGCGCTCTCGATTCAAACAAGACTCGAGCCGCTTGCCTGCACGACGGCCGTATAGCGATCTACAGTCGTGATGGCAGCGCGCTGCGCTAGCCAGTAGCTGAGCGTTTCCGTCAGCGCATCCGCCACTACTGAGGGTCGCGATTCCCCGCGCCCTCCTTCGAACAAGTCTCTGCGGAGCGAGGGCCCCCCACCAAGCCCTCGCACGACGCGAGTTGTGCTCGGTGGCACTTACTGCGGAGCTTTAGAACGCTCGACGTACGAGCGTGAGCGCGTGTCGACCTTCACCCAGTCGCCTAAGTTGATGAAAAGCGGCACCTGAATTTGGGCGCCGGTGGCGATGATGGCGTTCTTGGTGACGTTGTTCGCCGTATCGCCCTTCACGCCCGGTTCGGTCTCGGTGATTTGCACGACGATGTGAGACGGCAGCGTCAAACTAACTGGGTTACCTTTGTAGATGACCACGCTCACGACCGCCCCGTCCTGAAGGAAGCCCGAGTCATCTCCGACGGCCTCGCCGCTCACCGTCACTTGCTCGCCAGTTTGCGAGCTCATGAACACGAAATCTGCGCCATCGGGATAAATAAACGCGACCTCGCGCTCCTCGACATCGGCCGGCTCCAGCTTCTCGCCCGAACGAATGTTCCGCTCAATGACGCCGCCCGTGAGCATGTTCTTCATGCGAGTCCGCGTAAACGCCTGGCCTTTGCCGGGTTTGACGAACTGAAAATCGACGACCACGAAGGGCTGGCCGTCTTGCATGAATTTAACGCCTTTTTTGATATCGCTGGTGTCCACGGGTCGCTCCCATTGTCTGCCTCGGTCCGCGTCGAACCGGGCAGGGCGCGCCGCACTTAGCCTTGGATGGGCGCAGATTCAACCCCCAAGGGCCGTTTAGGCCTCCTTCTCTGGCAAATGAGGCCGGGGTGAGCGAGTCAGGCCAAAAAATTCCCTATCTTCCCCGCCTGCCCCAGGACTCTTGAAAGACGCGCCCGAGGGGCGCAAGAACTCCGGCTCGGAGCATGCACGAGTACGATCTTTTGGAAATTAAGCGCGAGATCGTCGAGAGCCGCTCGCTCTCCATTCGCACCAACAACCTCGTGAGCGCGCTCTCGGCGGACATCAAGAGCATCTCCAAGAGGCAGCTCGGCTACGAACGTCGCATGACGCTCCACTCGACGGCCGCGTATGTGGTGACCGTACTGGTCGTGCTCGGTCTGAGCAAAATCGCGCTGGACGCGCAAGTAGCCTCAGTCCGCGCTGAAAGCGGAGACCAATCGGGACGCATTCTGGAGCTCGAAGCAGACCTCAAGGCCCGTGAGAAGCGCGAGGAGCAGCGTGCAACGGCCACACGCGAGGCCGGGTCAATCTATGACTTGATCGTGAACGGCAACGAGAAGGCTCTGCTCGAAAAATTGCCGAGCGCCATGGCCCTTGAACTCTCGCCGATCGAGCGCCGCGTGTTCGAGGACGCCGGCCAAAGAGCACGCCGTAGCTTGGCCGTCACGAGCTACCAAGCGGGCATCGAACACCTGAATAAGTCGCGTTATCACGAGGCTAGCGTGGCGCTTCGCGACGCCATCGAGCTCGAATTCAATTCTCCTTACACGCCGAGCGCGATGTATCACTTGGCCCTGGCTTATCGTGCTCTAGGCGAGCAAAAAAAGGCGATTCCGCTCTTGCTCACGCTCACTGAGTCGAGTGAAAATGCCGAGATTTTAGACGAAGCCACGCTCCTTTTGGCAGAGTGTCAGGCGGACGCTCAGCTCTACACCGACGCCAAGGCGACCCTGCGTCAGTTCGTGCGCCGCTTCGAGAAGAGTCCCTTGCGCCTCGAGGCGCGAACTCGCCTCTCTGAGCTCGAACTCAAGCACTAACGCCGCTCAAGAAATAACCGGTCCGAGCAGCCGCGGTAGAGTCGGTAGCGCTCGCGCCATGGCTTCATCGAGGTAGTCACGAGCGGCTGTAACGGCGTCCCGCAAGGTGAGTCCCAGGCTGAGCCTCGCGGCGATGGCCGCAGCCAACGTGCAACCTGTCCCTCGAAACAGGCCCGGACGCCTCGAACGAGAGATCCAAATGCCATCACCGTCGGCCGTACGGAGCAAGTCGTGGACCTCGTCTTGTCGTTCTGCATGCCCCCCTTTGACGAGAACCGCTGCCGCTCCGCGGAGGAGCATTAGGTCGGCCCCCCGCTCCATATCGGCTCGAGTTTCCACGGCGATTCCGCTCAAAATGGCTAGTTCTGGCAGGTTGGGCGTAATCAGCGCTGCGCGAGGTAGGAGCAGTTTTTCTAAGCTCTTCACGCCCGACTCCGAGAGCAAGAGGCGACCGCTGCTCGAGGCCAGCACCGGATCGAGCACCAGCTTCAAGGTTCCGGCGCGACCCAGGCGATTGGCCAAAGCTAAGACGATGTCTTCATTAACGAGCATGCCGACCTTCACCACCTCGGCACCTGGTTCTTGAAGGGCTGCATCGAGCTGCGCGCCCACGACGCTCGCCGGTAGAGCGACTACGTCACTCACATTCTGGCTCGTCTGAACGGTCACAGCCGTCACCACTCCGCTCGCGAATACGCCTGCTGCGCTCGCGGCTCGCAGATCAGCGAAGAGGCCCGCCGCCCCTGTCGGGTCGGTGCCCCCGACGCAAAGAAGACGGGGCGTTTCTTCGATCGAGTCTTCTCCGGTAATCACGAAGGGCGCGCTAGCGCGCCTGGCTGGCGAGGTCGAGTCCCCAGTCCGCGAGCTGGCCTGGAGCAAGCCCAACGAAAATTGGCACTAGCGGACCCGCCCGCTCCTCGGTATCTGAGGACCCCCGCTGGCCCCTTGGCGGAATGGCAGACGCGACGGACTTAAAATCCGTTTCCCTCGGGAGTGCCGGTTCGACCCCGGCAGGGGCCACCCCAGCACTTTTGAGCTAGATCGTGAATCACCTGTGACATTTTCTTTCCCACCGTCCACCGCGGCTGACTCACCCTCTGACTCACCCCGAGCCGCAGACAGGGCCAGGTCGAGGGGGGCGAGCCACCCCAAACCGAGCTCCGTCGCGCTCCGGGCGGCGCGCCGGTAGCGGTTGATCATGATGCTCGACTTGTGACCCGTGCGGTCCGAAACCCACGTCTCAGTTTTGCCCGTCGAGAGTGCGAGCGTCACGAACGTTCCGCGGAGATCATGAACCCGAATGGCTAGGCGGTTCGAGTTCCGCTCGAAGAGCTCGGGACGCTCAATCTTCGAAGCTCGAAGGTCGGCCCGAAACACCTGGGCGGCCTTCCCCTGAACATCCAAGAGAGCGGTGAACGCCAGTGCGGCGGGTTCCACCTCTTGCGGGCGGAAGGCCCGAAGGGAACGAACCACGTCAGGGCCGAGCGCCCACATTCGGGGATCGTCCGTCTTGTTCGCGTCGAGACGCACCGTGCCCCGCTCAAGATCGAAGTCACCCCATCGGAGAGCAAGAGCCTCGCCCAGACGCATGCCCTCGCGAGCCAGGAAGCCCCAGAGCACGCGGCGCGCGAGCGGGATTTCCTGATTGCCAATGAGAGCCGCCTCCTCTGTCGGGTAGAGAAATGCCTTCGCCTTCGAGGCATTCACGCGAGGCAGAAACCCGGTAGGGATGGGCGAAGAGTCGAGCAAACGGCACGGGTAGACGGCGAGTTTCAGGACCTTCGCAATGAGCTGCCCATACTGACGGCGCGTCGCGGAACTCAATCCAGCGGGCAGAGAAGCCATCGCCCGCTCTGCCTCCTCGAGTCCGAACGCCGAGAGAGGGATCTTGCCGATCGCCTTGTTGAGAACCTTCAGGCGTTGCTCGTCATCGGCCACGCTCCGCTTCTCTTTGACGTGATCCGGGTAGCGCTGGCGAAGGCGGCCGGACGTCCAATCGTCGGCGAGCTCCGCGAACGTCACGGGCGCTTGGCGCTTCGGTGCCTTCTTTGCCGAGATCTGGACCACGGCCACGATGTTCTCGAAGCCCTTGCGGTCCGTGGCTCCCGCGAGTTCCCGAAGAATCACCTCGTTCTCGACCGCCCTCCGTTTCGAGCGCATGAGGCCCCGGGCGACGTCTCGGAGGATGCAAGCGCGTCGCTCGGCCTCGGGCTCGTCGGAAACCTTGATGGTGAACCGGCCTTGCTTACCCTGGCCTATGCGGATTCGCACGCGAAAGCCCTCGGGCGTGCGTTCGAGCTGGCTCGGGCTATTCGGTGCTGGTAGCTTTTCGTTGCTCATGAGGGTTCTTTCCTCTTGGGTCATGGCCCCGGGCGTTGGTAGCGCCGCGGGGTTCACTTTTTCTTGGGCTTGGGGAGCTTGATGCCCAGCTTTTCCGCGTAGAACCGGAGCGCGCGGCGAAAAACATCGCTCTTTCCAAGTCGCTCATGGGCCGTCAGAGCCTCGAGAATCGCTTGGTGCTCTTCGTCGAGACGGACGGCAAAGACGGGGTCTCGCTCTGCTTCAGTCACTGAACACGGTTATACCAGGTTGTCCATGGATGGAAATGGGAATCGCCTAGACACGCGCCATTTCTAGGCGACGACGAAGGGCCTTGATCGTCTCCCGCTCGGACCACTTGGGATGGCCGAGCTCGATCCAGTCCTCGGCCTCACTCAGGGCCCTTGCCATGGCCGCCGTGACCTCGTTTGACGTCCCCCAAGAAACCGCGGAAAAACCGAGCGTCCGGAAACGCTCGAGGGCGTAGGAACGCACGACCGGCCTCCCGAGGGCCCGGAGCACCTCGGGCCAGTCAGGGGGGCGGGACAGGCGAAGGTTCATCGTCTCCCGATCAGAGCGTGCCCCGGGGCCGGTTGCTGGGCGAGGCGCAACTGGTAATCGGCCTCCTCCGCCTTCTTGGCCGCAATCAGCCTCGCTCGCTCCTCTGCCTCCCGTTGCTCAAAAGTCTTGCCCGGAGGCGATGGCTCATGGACGGGACTCGCGTGCTCACCCGTCTCGAGCAGCTCTCGAATGATCTTCGTCCGCCGCTTGGGTTCACAGTGTCCTGACACCTCGAACAGGCGCCAATGCTCGGCCTCGAGTTCATCATGGCCGGGGATGTGCGTGACCCATGGGGCCAGGTTCCCGGGGGGGCCCGCGTGCGAATTCTCAAGAACCAAGGCTCTGATCTGTTCAGCGGTGCGAGCGCGAACGGTCTTCTTTCTACCAAGTAGCCCGGCCAGTTCCTCCGCACGGGCCGCGCCGTCGTTGTGCTCTTGGAGTCCCTTCATGAGTGCCTCGACGGCCGCGAGAGCATGAACGCGGGCCGCTTCGAACTCCGCGATATGGGGGGCGAGCTTGGCGCGCATGGCCGGCCAACTACATGAGCGCTCCAGCCCGGCGAGCTCTTCCGACCAAGCGATCGAACTCGCTTCCTGCTCGGCGATGAAAGCGCGCTCATGGACGCTCCGACAAATCTCGAGTTCGGTTTCAGCGGCCCGGATATCGGCATCGGCCCCGAGCGCTTCGCGCGCGTCCCCTTTCGCAATGGCTTCGGCGCGGCGCGTCTGAGCGCGCGTGAGGAAGTCTTCGGCTTTCGCGAGAGCGTTCTTTGCCTGAGTGAGTTGCCCGCGTGCGTGGGTCAGTTTCGTTTGGATCATGATTCCTTTGGTGGGGGGCTGTAGAAGTGAGCGCATCCGGCGATCTGAAGTCCGAGATTCAAGGCGCAAAGGGCGTCGGCTTGGTCGAGATCAAGTCCCACCCCAAGCGGGGTCAGCCGCGAAGAGAGGAACCGAAAGAGGGCATGCTTGGCGTCAACCTTCGGCGCCTTGCCGAGCGCCAACTTTCGCGCCTGTGAGATGTTCGCGACTTGCACGTCAATGCCTGCCCGAACGAGCTCGACTTTGATCAGGCCTCCGATCTCTCCGAGCGAGTGCGCGTAGGTTTTCGAGCCGAACGCATAGCCTTCGACCCATGCGACCTTCACGTCATGAGCGCGCGCGAACTCGAGCGTGCGAGCGAGAATCTTTTCGAGGCGAGCGATGCGCGGGCCGTCGCCTGCCGCCTTTGGCACGGAATAGCCGTAGGTTTTCGCCTTGAGCTCCGCCCAGTCGCCAGACCAACCAGCGGGCAGAGAAACCATGCCTGTGCCTTTCAGGGAAACGTCGAGGCCCATCGTCGCGACGGGCAAAGGTCGATAGCGTGCGTCGCAGGCATTCTTTCGAAGCTGAGAAATAGTGGCGGCTTTTCGCCAAGGATGAGCAGAGTTTGCCATGTTATGTGTTGCAGAGACTCGAAGCCCTGCCCAGTGGTGTTATGTCTATGTGATGTGTGAGTTGGTGTGTCTCACCAAATTTGGTACGTGGCAGAGGGGGTGGCCGGCCCTTCGGCCAAGCGCCCAGCAAAATCGACGGGGGTGGGTGCCTCGGGTTCCTGACTCACTTCGGGCACCTTTCGGCGGTAAGTCTTCGGAACCATTGCGAGCGCGGCGGATTCATAATCCGATAACGCTTTCACAGTTGCCCACCGACCAATCGAAGGGCCGCCCCTAGGCGTTCTTCTGGGCTCAGTTCGGTGGGCTCGGGCTTCGGTCGGCTCGCCTCGCCAAGCGCTTGTGCGAGGGCCCCGGGCGAGAGCAGATGACGCCTCCCGACTACAGCCGCCCCGGGGTGCCCATCCGCTACGAGACGCCTCACAGCGGCACAGTGACGCTTTCGACCGAGGGGACTCTCAGCCTGCCCGATCCAGTCGTTGCGCTGTAGCGCCTCCTCTGAGGCGATACGGTCGAGCTCTTCGGCCGCAACTCGAAGGACGCGCGCCAGGTGCTGAGGGGCCAGGCGAGATAGCGTCATCGGAGCGCCTCCCGAGTCCGGCCCGTTCCTCGGCCGAGGATGAGTTCTGCCGAGGTTTCCACGACCCGCTGACCCGATAGAGCCAAGAGAGGGAACGGCCTCTCAGCGCGCCTCAAGGGCGGGACAGAATATGTCCTAGCGCGTCCCTGGCGCTTTCCAGCCAGAGCGGACAGCCAGCATAGGGCAAGGTAGGGCATCATATGGCCGTCCCTCGCCGTGGCCTTCGTCCCCGCCGCGGGCAGGTTGCTACGTTCTCCAAGCCTGAGGTTAATTCGAGGGGAACGCAAGAGTGGGCGCCCAGTTGGTGACGTAAGTAGGGAGGGTCTAGGGAGGGTCTAGGGAGGGTTTTGGCGAGAATGGCAGCCCAAAAAGGCTCTACGGAGGGTAGGGAGGGTTTTCCCAGAAGTTTTCCTACACGCGCGCGCATGTGAGAGAAGTTTGCGAAAAGCCCTCCCTGCCCTCCCTGCCCTCCCTGCGTCACCATTTGAGCCTCACAGGGTAGATCATGGTGCCGCTCTTTTTCCCCACGATGCCCAAGTTCTTCAGGCGTTCGGGAAGCTTGTTCGAGGCAAGGGGCCTATGTCCGTTGTTGATCGCCCAGCTCTTGAAGGCGTCATAAATAGCCGAACCCTTGGTGCCGAGAGAGAGAGGTTCTTTCGGGTCGAGGTGGGTCAAGCACTCCTCAGCGAATAGGCTCACTTGGTCGGCGTTCCGTCTCCACGCTTCCACGGCCTCGGCCACGGATGGGGGTAGCGTGTAGCGGCCACGCTTGAGCGCGTTCTCGGCCCCGCGGAGAGCCCAAGAAACGATCTGCGGGCGCTCGAGTAGGAGCTCTTCTAGAAGGTTCGGATTCTTGTCGCGTTCGGTGAAGACCCGATTGAATTTGATGACGAGGAGCCGGCGCCAAAACCCATGGGAGTGATCTGCGGAGCCCGGCAGGTTGTTCGCGCTGTAGACGTGCCCCGCGCGCGGCTTGAAGTAGAAGCAATCTTTGTAGGTCGCCCGCCCCTCGAGGGTGTCACCTGCGATCGTGTCCTTCCAAGCGGCCGAGTCCGCGATATCCGCTTCTGGAAGCTCGCCCACGATGTTCAGGAGCTTTCCTGCGAGCGCGGCCCTCCGGTATTCGTGGCCGATATTCTGGGGCGCAATGGCGCACACTGAGCCGGGAGGTGCGCTTGCTTCCATGAGCTGACTCAAGACGCCCTTACCGTTCGAGCCGCCCCCGACGAACACGAGCGCTTGCTGAAACTTGGTCGCCTTCCCTAGGAGCGAGACTCCCAAGAATTCTCGGATGAGTTCGGCCTTGTCTTGAGCGTCCTCATCGTCGCGGAACACCTGTGAGAGAAAGTCCAGGAACCGGGAGGGGGTGGCGCTGATCCACCCATAGGGGAACGGGTAGGCGTAGCGCGCTCGGTGTTCGGCCGAGTGCGGGCGAAACGACGTTCCGATCATGTCGGCCAAGAGAAACCCATTTGCGAATGCGAGACCGGCCGGCGCGTCATCAAAAAAACCCTCCGCATGGAGCCGTGCGCCCATGAGTGTGAGGGCCCCGTTGACGTCCGAGTTCTTCAGGCGTAGCGGTTTGGTATCGATGGCCACGCGAGAGCCTGAATAAGCCTGCACTCGCACGCTCAATTCTGCCGGGGGGAGGATTTCAAAGATCCCATGGGCCGCCCGGTAGTGGTAGAACCTGCCATCCGCGTAGACCGTTGGGGACTCCGCTTGGAGCTCACCTGCCAGCCTTTCAGCGAGCTCTACTTGGTCTCCTCGCTCGAAGCTCTGGCCCGTCGTTGCGCTGGGGGACTGCTCGGGCGCAGCATCGTCCCACCCGTCATCGATCGGTGGCTCGCCGAGGCGCATCACGGGGCCCCCCCGGGCGGGAAATACCGCCGCGACGACCCGGGGCCCGCCGCCGCGACGATCCGGCCCGCGTGCGCCGCCGCATCGAGCGCGATCGTCGCTCGCTCGGCCGAGAGCCCCGCCGCGACGGCCGCGGCACGTAGCTCGCCGAGTGCGATCCCGGGGTGCGCGCCGACGACCTCGACGACGATCTCGAGGTCCGCCGCGGTCCTGGCGGCGCGCCCAGGATCGCGCTCGGCCGCGCGGACCGCGGCCTCGGCCGCGAGCTCCTCGGCAGCCCCGAGCAGCGCCCGGAGCAAGTGGACCAGCTGGGCCGGGGTCATCGGTCGCCCCCCGTCCACCCGAGCTCACGGGCGCGGCGCTCGATGCGGGCGGCGCACGCGGCCGAGGCTAGATCGGCGATGTACCGGGCGACGGTCTGATGGTGCTGGCCGAGTCGCTCGGCCACGCGGCGCATGGAGGTGCGATCGATCTCCGCGCGTATCCAGCGCGCGAGGTGTGGGTCGTGCATGTGCGCACCGTATGCGCCGCGTGATCCGCTCGCTCGGTTGGCTGATCGGGGGGGGGGCGATCAGCCAGTGGCGGGACGGCGCGCCAAGAACGAGAAGAGATTCCTTACGTCTCTTCTTTTCGCCCCCAGAGCTACCAGACACCCGATGACCAGTTGCTCCGGATCGCCCGGCCTTTTTTTGAGGAGCTCTATCAGTTTCTCCTCCACCGCTCGGACTGCCTCAGGGTCGGGAAGCATCAAGGTGCCGAGGTTCGACGTCACCAAGCGCGACTTTTCAGGATTTCGTATCAGCCGTCTCACGAATGCTTCGGCAACGGCCCGAGTTTGCTCCCGCATCTGTTCGGTCCAGAAGCCCTGCATGAGCTCCGATCTATCCTCCTTCAGAAGCTCAAACAGGGAGGCCAGATCGCTTGAAGCTTCGGGGCCATCATTGCCAAGCGGCATCTCTTTGCGGTCCCTGAGGTAGGCTTTTGCCGATCCGGCGAGAGTGCCCTCTGAGATAGGCGGCCACTTACTCTCGGAGCAACGCGACGTGCTCAATGCCAGAAGCACGAACATCAAGTCTCGTGTCTCGTTATCGCCCGGGCAGTGTTCGAGACGGACCCGGCAGTTAGCGACCGTCTCCCGCACCTGTTTCCAGAGGAGCTCGGGGATTTGCGGATCATCCCACGGAACCCACTCGTCCGTGCTATTCTCTTTTTCGGCCATACCACTTCAAATTCCTTCTCTCTTGCGCGGGAGGGGGACACGGCCCGATGCCCCTGAGAGTCGCTTCTCGGGGGCATCTTTTTTGGTCGCGTGTTATTCTTTAGGGATGAAGCCGTTCAATGTCGAAGCTAAGGGCCAATGGATGAGGGTACTCGAGCGCAACGGCCGAGCGTTCGCGATGGTGGGAGGGGTGCCGTTCCTTATTCGGTCGGACGCTGAGCTCGGCGTATTGAACGCCAAGGTCTCAGCCGGTCTGGACCGGGTTCTCGGAAGGGCGCGCGGGGCTTCGAACTCTGCGACCGTGGCCCCGGTGACCTCGCTGCCCCAAGCACAAGCGGCAATCCAAGCGGCCCTTGCTATCGCTGCCTCGCACGCGGCCCCCGTGGCCTCGCTGGGCCGGACTCCAGAGGCCCCGAAGATGACCGCTCCCCCACTGGCTGGAACCACTGACGAAGAGATCTTCGAGGCCCGTGGAGCCGTGTTTGGCCTCTCCGGCGCCGAAATGCAGGTGTGTGCTCTCATGCAAAAGGACCCGGAGGAGTTCGCCCGGGCCCGGGATGCCTTCGCGAGTAAGGACAGTCTCGCCACGTCCCGCGCTTGTCGCTGACTCATCGGGACCCCGCTCTCTTTCGCGCGCGGGCTTCGTCCGCTTCGCTCATGACGTCGCTCCTTTCGCTGCCCGGCGAATTGCCGCTTCTTGAAGGTCGGCCTTGATTCGGACGTGATGGAGCGCTTCTTCCAGGGCTCGGAGTTCGCGCCGGGTTGCTTCAGCGCCGTTCAGGGTGACCATGCCGTCTAGTGCTTCGAGGGCGAAGATGGAGCCGGCAACGATGGCAGTCTGCTTCATGCTGCCCCTCCTTCCCCGCTGAAGTAGTAGGAGACGAACGTGAGCAGCGTTGCGCCGAAGAGCTCCGAGTGCTTGCCCGGGTCGCTTGGAACGTCCACCTCGATGGCTTCCCCAAGCTCGAAGGCGACAGTGCAGTCCGAGAAGTTCGGATCGTTCTCGATGAACGCGAGGACGGACGCTTGCTGTTCTGCCGTCAGCGGTGACGTTGTGATGATGCGGATCATGCCGCCCCCGCTTCCTGGCGCTCGTTCGTGTCCGTCTCCCCGACGTACCGGAGCAGGTCCCGCGTGCTCATGGATGGGGCCCCTGAGTGCTGACCGTGGCTGACCTGGCAGAACTCCCGGCCTTGGGTCGCGCTTGCGCTTAGAGGGGTCGAGGCGAACGACGTTGGAGCCGGTGCGGGCGAGGCGACGGGCTTCCAGCTCGCCGGCCAGGCGGGCAACTGCCCCCCACTCGCCCGCTTGGGCTGCGAGGTCGAGGGCTCGGGCGAGGGCCACTTCAATAGGGTCGAGATGTCCCGCTCCGCCGTGACATTCTATGTCCGGGGTACCCTCTCCAGGGTGAGTCAGGGGTGAGTCAGGGGGTACGTTCGTGCATGGTGACGTGCCAAAAATCCCGTGTTTTCGGCCCTCCCGATCGGTCAATTTGGGGGAGCTCGTTCTTAAAATCCGTTTTCTTCGGGAGTGCCGGTTCGACCCCGGCAGGGGCCACAAGCCACACCCCGATTTCGGCGGCTCAGTCGAGCACGTGCCAGGGCAGAGACAGCCGCCTCAGCTTCGAAGTGGCACAAACTTCCCGTGCCCCTTTACGGCCCGCAAGGTGGGAGCGTGCGGCGCATCGCGGGGTCGCCGTTCAAAGTGGCAACTACGGCCTCCTCGCGTCCCGTTTTCCAAGACACTTCCGGCCACCATTTTTGAGGCTTAGCCCCCTGCAGCGGCTCGAAAGCCTCGCCCGGGCGAGGCAAAGCCACCTCGACTCCGTAACAGCGCGCCGCCGCTAGCACTCGTTCACCCGGCTCCGTCCAACTGTGATTGGCCAGTTTGAAGAGCGCCCAGTGCACAGGGATCATCATCTTGCCGCGAACGTTCTTGTGAGCGAGTACTGCCTGTTCGGGGCCCAGGTGCCAATCTGGCCAGAGCGGATCGTACTGACCCGACTCGATCAAGGTCACATCAAAGGGCCCGAGCCGTTCGCCGATTTCGGTGAGCGTTTGATGATAGCCGGTGTCGCCCGAGTACCAAACTCGGTGCTGTTTGCCGCGAAGGGCGTAGCCCGCCCATAGGGTATCGTCGCGATGCGGATTGATGCGACCGGACGCGTGGCGGGCTGGTGTCGCGGTGACCTCCACGGCGCCCAGCTTCATCGACTGCCACCAGTCGAGTTCAGTGATGCGATCTTCGCTGATACCGAATGACAGGAGGTGAGCGCCCACCCCAAGCGGCACAATGAAGCGCGACCCTCGCTGCGCGAGCGCGAGCGTCGTACTCCGATCGAGGTGATCATAGTGGTCGTGCGAGACGATCACTGCGTCGACGCGGGGCAGCGCTTCGAGGGCTACCGGCGGCGGAAACCAACGTTTCGGCCCCGCCCAAGTTACCGGCGAAGGCGTGTCACTCCAGATCGGGTCAAATAGCACGTTCGTGCCCTCCAGCTCCACGAGGGTCGAGGAGTGCCCGAACCAAGTCAGACGCAGGTCGGTCTCGGGGGGCGACGCAAGTCGCAGCGCCGTGTCCTGTCGAACGGGTACCTTCGAACTCGGGACACTCTCCGCCACGTCGGACAGCGATTTCCAAATCGCGCCCCACATGCTTGTCCACATCGGCTCGGCATTCACGAAACGATCGCCGTGCCATTCGGGCGAGTGTCGCATGCGCTCGAGCCCTGCCCCTTGGGCTGAGCCTCCCAGGCTCGGCCGCGCCTGAAAGTACACTGCGGCCCCCATCGCCGCGAACAAGAGCAGGGCGCCCCCGAAAATTCGCGGGGTCCGGCCTTTCCAGTCAATCACTCTAACTGTCACTGTATTCTTAGCTTTCCTGGCTGCCGAGCCTAGCTCCGACTTGAGGCTTAATTACCTCGGAAACTCCGGGCCATGCACCTCGCCGCTTGCGTCTCGCACCCGCGGCTTGAGCTTCTTGAATTTGAAAGTTCTTTTCTTTTTGGTAGTTCGAGCTCCGTGACCCTCGCAGAGCTTGAACCAGGTTCGTCATCTACGATCGCTGAAGTCAGCGGTCCACGAGCGTTTCGCCGTCGCCTGCTGGAACTGGGTCTGATTCCGGGTACGCCCGTCTTGCTCCTGCGCCGGGCCCCCTTGGGCGATCCGCTCGAGCTCGAAGCCCGCGGTTCCCTGCTCTCAATCCGCAAACGCGAAGCCGAGCACGTTCGGCTACAAGGCGACGTCGCCCGCGCACCGTCCCTCGCCCGGGGACGTCGAGCGACTGCGAACCCTAGGTAATGAAACAATGAACGACCGAGTCGAGGTCAGCCCGACCGTCCTTTTGCTCGGGAATCCGAACGTTGGCAAAACGAGTATCTTCAACGCTCTGACCGGTGAGAGTGCCAAAGTTGGCAACTACCCTGGTCTCACCATCGAGCGCCGTTTGGGCTGGCTCGAGGGCTCAGCTAGCGGCCCGCGCATTCGGGTTGTGGATAGCCCCGGCACTTACTCCCTCTCGGCACGTTCGGCTGAAGAACAAATCACAATTCGCGCCGTCCTCGGTCTCGACGACTCACCTCCCGATCTGGCAGTGGTCGTCCTCGATTCGGGCCAGCTCGCGCGCTGCCTGTACCTCGGGCTCGAATTGCTCGAGCTGCGCATACCCGCAGTATTCGTGCTGAATATGGCTGACGAAGCGCCGGGACTCGACACCGAGCGGCTTGAAGCGCTGCTCGGTGTCCCCTGCCTCTCGACCAGCGCGCGGAGCGGCCTCGGACTGAGCGAATTGAGAGAGGCGATCCGTACCATCTTCGCCAAGAAGGAAGCGCTCTACCCGAAACTTCGCGCCGAGTATCCAAGCAGCGTCGTTCGCGCGCTCGACAGCATCGCCCATGCCTTACCCGAACCGTGGCTCCGCCATGGTCGCTCTGTGGAGCGTCTTCGAGCCCTAGCACTATGGGCCCTCGGTTCGATCGATGACGAAGATGAGCTGGAAGGCATTCCCGAAACGCTGCGAAAGACCATTACGCAGACGCGAAACTCCCCAATGGAAGGGGAAGAATCCCCACTCGACTTCGACGGCATCGTGGTCACGGCTCGTTACGCTGCGATCGACCTACTCTTGTCCCAGTTGCAGCTGCCGCAAGCTAAACGGCGCCGAGAGCTCTCCGAGCGAATCGATCGAGTCGTCCTGCACCCGTTGCTCGGCGCGCTGAGTTTTGGGGGGCTCTTGTTGATGGGCTTTCAGGCCCTGTTTGTTTGGTCCGATCCACTTATTCAGCTCATCGAGCAGGCGGTGCTCGCGCTCCAAGAGCTCGTGACCACCACACTGCCTGAGGGCGTCCTGCGCGACCTTTTGGCAGAAGGCGTCATCGGTGGCGTCGGCAATGTTTTGGTATTTTTGCCGCAAATTTGCCTGCTATTTCTGCTGATCGGCTTGCTGGAAGACTCGGGCTACATGGCCCGAGTAGCCTACTTGATGGACCGCGTCATGAAGTCGCTCGGCCTCCATGGTCGAGCCTTCGTGCCCATGTTCAGTGGCTTCGCCTGCGCCGTGCCAGCCATCTTGTCGACCCGTACCCTCGAGCGTCAGCGAGACCGACTCCTCACGATGCTGGTCGTGCCGCTCATGACCTGCTCGGCGCGACTACCCATTTACTCGCTCGTCATCGCCGCGCTCTTTCCGCCCTCCTCTTCGCGCTGGCCTATCCAAGGGCTGCTCTTGCTCGGCATCTACCTGTTCAGCATGGCCACGACGCTGCTCGCGGCTTGGGTGTTGGGAAAGGTCGCTGTGCGAGGAAAATCTGTGCCACTTTTGCTGGAACTACCGCCCTATCGGCTACCCCGCCTCAAGCCGACCCTGAAGATGGTCCTTCGCCGTGGTCAGGACTTTGTAACGCAGGCTGGAGGCACGATCCTGGTTGCGACGATCTGCCTTTGGGCGCTCTTGTCGTTCCCAAAGCCGAGCGAGCCCTGTCCGCCGTCTGGCGCGGACCCAAGCGGACAAGTCGCAGCTCAGAGTTCGGCGAGCCCGCCTTGCTTGACCCCGATCGCGCAAAGCTACGGTGGCCGAATCGGTAGAGCGATCGAGCCCGTGTTGGCACCGCTCGGGTTCGACTGGAAGATCGGGACCGGAATTTTGGGCGCGTTTGCGGCCCGTGAGGTGTTCGTCTCCACTATGGCGCTCGTCTATGGTGTAGACGATGAAGAGAACGAGTTACCGCTTCGGGAGCGCATTCAGAAGGAGCGTTACCCGGACGGAAAGCCTGTCTACACGCCGCTCGTCGGCCTTTCGTTGATGGTCTTCTTCGCGCTCGCTGCGCAGTGCATGAGCACGCTGGCCGTGATTCGCCGCGAGACCCGTTCGTATCGATATCCGCTTCTGGTCTTCGGCTACATGACGGCACTCGCGTACGGAGCGAGTTTCATCGTCTTCCAAACGGGTCGGTTACTCGGCTTTTGAACCAAGCCGGGCTATGGTCTGGCTTCGGTGACCTCCCTAGCCAGCCTGCACCAAAAGCGCGTCGTTCTCGGCGTAACGGGTTCGATCGCCGCCTATAAGGCCGTACTCATTGCGCGCGCTCTGCTCAAGGAAGGGGCCTTCGTCGACGTGATTTTGACGGAGGCAAGCCAGCGCTTCATTGGCGCGGAGACGTTTCGCGGTCTGGGAGCCAAAGTGCACACCAGCCTGTGGGGCCAAGAAGGTGAGCCCCATGTCGCCTTAGCCAAGGCGGCTGACGTAGTGCTCGTCGCGCCGGCCACCGCCGATTTTTTGGCGCGCGTTGTTCAAGGTCGATCCGACGATCTGCTCGCCGCCACGCTGCTCGCCACCGAGGCACCCATCTTCATGGCTCCCGCCATGCATCCTACGATGTATCGCGCTCACGCCACGCAGGACAACATCAGTCATCTGCAAGCTCGAGGGCTCTCCCTGATTGGCCCCATGGAAGGCGAGGTGGCCTCAGGCGACGTCGGAATCGGCCGCATGGAGGAACCAGCGCAAATCGTCGCCATCCTTGCGCACCACCTGAGCGGACCCCGGCGCCTTTCGGGCCGTCACATCGTGATCACCGCGGGGCCCACAGCAGAACCGCTCGATCCGGTGCGAGCGCTGACTAACATTTCGAGTGGTAAAATGGGCTTTGCCCTGGCCGAGGAAGCCAGCGCGCTCGGGGCCCAGGTCACGCTCGTCGCTGGAGCGGTGAATCTACCTACCCCTGCTGGCGTGAGCCGCATCGACGCGGAGACGGCGCTCGGCATGCGCGAGGTCTTGTGGGACGTGCTGGGGCCCGATCTGAACGGTGCCGACGCGCTGATTATGGCGGCCGCCGTATCAGATTACCGCCCCGAACGTTCGAGCCAAGAGAAGCTGAAACGAAGCGAAGCTGGCCTGACCCTGAAGCTGACACCCAACCCCGACCTCTTGAAAGAGATCGGCACTCGTCGCAAATCGACGCATCCTGTGCTGGTCGGTTTTGCCCTCGAGACCGTGGGCGGAGAAGCCTTGATTCAGCTCGCCCGCCGCAAGCTGATCGAGAAGCGCGTCGACCTGGTGGTGGCCAACTTGGCCCAGGATAGCTTAGGCCTCGACACGAATCAGGTGCTGCTCGTGAGCGCCCAAGATTGCCGCCCGCTCTCGACCCGCTCCAAGGCAGCTATTTCAGCCGAGGTTTTGGATTGGCTCGCGCGTCGGCTCGAAAGCGCCGGCGCGGAATGGACGGCCTAGAGGAGCGTCCAGGCTAGGACTCCTATCGAGCTGGGGGGAGCGTCGAGCCCTCACTCGAGAGTGAGGTTCAAGAGGCGCGCACGCCGACGTACTCGTAGTACTCGACGCCCAAGTCTTGAAAATTCTCCTCGTAGATCTCGCCCACGCGCAAGATAGCAAACTCGTTCTCTGGTTCGAGCCCGAGTTGGCTCCCGTCGCGCCCGTCGTGTAGCGCCATATATCCAGCTTGATCGAGGTCGATGGCACGTTCAAGCGCGCTCTTGAAGCCAATCTTACGGGCGGCCGCTTGCCAACCGGGCACGGCCGTCATGGGAATAGCTTCGGCCGCGTCACCGCTGCCGTAACCCACCATGACCATAGATGAGAGCGCGAGCTCTTGCCCCGTTTCGGCTGCCGACTCGAGGCCGGCCGCGATCCAGGCCGGCAATGCTGCTGAATACAGGTTGCCGAGGTCCTGCACCCACTCGCTACCCAGGCTCATTTTCTGCGCCAAGAGCTCGATGAATTCGGGCATCTTGCGCACATGCGCGGCCAAGGCGCCCGTCAAAGGATACGGATCTTGCTCAGCGCTACCGTCGAGCACGCGCGCGTATAGATCGGGTGAGCTCTGCGTCTCCAGCAGCACAGCCTCAATGGGCACACCCGCTTGGGCGCAAATCTGCGCCAGCTCCTCGCGATGGTGACTACTCCGAGCCAGGCCTCGCACATACAAAAAGCTCATGGCTGAGATGGGCATGTGGTGATAGGGCCGATGGAAAAATAAAGCGCGCACGCTACGGTAGTAGGTGCCCGCGCCGACGGCGATCTTGGCCAACATCGCCTCGACTGCCTGCACCGTCTCGTCGAGGTAGGCGAAGGTCGAGTAGCGACCGCTGAACACGGGAAAATCGCTCAAACGTTTGGTGCGGCTCGCGTACTCGTTCAAGAAATGGCGAGCGAAAGGCTTGCGAAAATCGGGCCCCCGGTAATCGGACGCGCTTCCCGCGCGAGACAAATCGATAGCGAGCAACTTAGGGTGCCGCTCAACCAACATGGCTACCGCTCCTGCGCCCTGAGTTTGCTCGCCACTCGAACCGCGTTCGTATTCGGCCACATCAGCCGACACCACGATCGCTAGTCGGTCTGCTCCGTCGCAAGACACATAGCGCAACGCGCTCTTCAGCGCGTAGACGCCGCCCAAGCAAGCGTGCTTGAACTCTGGCACCTCAAGCTGACGAGACAGGCGCGGCAAGCCGAGTCCTTCTAGGGCCCGATCTACCATGCCCCTCACAATGACAGCGCCGGCCGCGTTATCCGTGCTCGATTCGGTGCCGAGCCCCAAGAACCCCACCTGCTCGGGCTGGATCTCGTAGGCTAAGATCAAGCGCAAGACGGCGTTGGCGGCCATCGTATAGACGTTCTCGTGAGGCGCCGGCACGCGAAAACTTCGCCCGACTACCTTCTGCACCTTGGCCCAGGGATTGTTGGTCCATTGGCACCAGGCTTCGAGCCCCACACGCGGGGCCGGAACGTAAAGGCTCATGCCGCTAATACCTGCGGCTTGTTCGTCGATAGGGTGAAGGGGGCTCTCGCTCATGGGACTCATTTGGTCTGACCCGGGCCAAAAGCGCGCGGGCGCGGGCGCTGGCATAGCAAGAGCTAGCCCCCTCGCCGAAGGTTCACGCGAAAATTGCGCAGAAATTCCACACTACCCGGACCCGACCTGTCCGAGCCTGATTGACTCCATCGAAACGACTGGCAGAGTCCGCCCGGCCGGGGAGGCCCAAACTAGGCCCCGCCCACCCTTCGCACGACATGAACAAACGAGTTGCCGTCTTTGGTTGGGGTTTAGTCGCACCCGGTGCGGGAAACATCGACGAATTCGAGAAGATGCTAGGCGGAGGTGCCTCGCACCTCGAGGCTTTCCGCGGTTTCGGTCAATCGCCCTTTCTGGTGGGCGAACCCAAGTTTCGCGTTGAAGACTACGAGAGCTGGATCAGCGCCCGTTTCCCTAAAGCACGCTTCAAGCAGCTAGTCGAAAAGATGGACCCGACGACGCTCTTCGCGGTCGGGAGCTTTATCCAGGCCCTCGGGCAAAACCCAGCCCTCGAACAGCTCTTGGTCGAGGCCGGAGCGCAGAGCCACGTCTACGTGGGTAACGCGCTAGGGGCTTATCCCACGCTCTTTCAATCCTCCATCGAATACCATCGCGCGCTCCGTCGCTGGAACCGCTTCTGGGCCACACCCGAGAGAAATGCGGCTTATCGGGCTTACCTCACGGATCCCTTTCCCGTCCCGCTTGAAGATCCGGCCACTGCCTCGGATCCCGATCAGCGCGAAGCCCTCGAAGACGATTGGTTCGCGTATTGGGCCGACAAATCCCAGGATCTGAGTAAGTATCTCGAGCGCATTGCCGCCATCGAGAGCCCCAGCGTCACCGGTGACGTCGCGCAGGGCAAGATGAAGCTGCTCCGCGACAAGCGCCGGCAACTGACGAGCCTCGCTGACGAATGGAGCGCGCCTCCTGCCCCGTGGGAATCCGTTTCGGCCAACGTGCTCTGGAATATCTCCAATACGCCGGCCTCTCAGATTTCAATGTTGGGTAAGATCACCGGCCTCGCTTTCGCGCCCGTGGCCGCCTGCTCGACCTTCGGTGTTTCCTTGAAGCTCGCGATCGACGCCATTGGACGCGGAGACGCTCGCTTCGTCGTGCTGGGTTCGGCCGATCCCCCGCCCCACCCGCTCTCGGTCGGCGCTTTCTATGGAGCGCGCGTGTTATCTGCCGATGGGCAGCCTTCCAAGCCGCTCACGGGTCTGAAGGGGACGCACGTCGCAGGCGGCGCTTGCGTTTGGATCGTGGGCGATCTCGAAGCCGGTCTGGCCGCCGGACTGAAACCGCTCGGCATCGAGCCCTTGGCCGTCGGCACTTCGTCGGACGCTGACCATATCATCACGCCTTCTGAAGAGGGTCCGCGGGCCGCCATGCGTCAGGCGCTCGAACGAGCGCAGGTCGCCCCAAGCGAAATCTCGACGTGGGACCTCCACGCAACCGCGACGCCTGGCGATTTTACCGAGCTCGTGAACCTGCAGAGCGTAATCGGCAAAGAGACTCGGGTGACTGCGCGAAAAGGCACCTTCGGCCACGGCATGGGAGTCGGGGGCGGCTGGGAACTCACGGCCCAATACCTCGGCCTGTCCCGAGGGGTCATCTATCCCACGGTGCTCTCCGGCTCCGAGCCGAATCCGGCTATTGCCGAGCTAGGACAGCACCTCGTGTTCGACCAAGCTGAACCCGCCTCGGGCGTGGCCGGCAAGCTCAGCATGGGGGTCGGCGGCATCAATGCCTGCGTCATCTCCCGACCCTTCACGGACGAGAAGAAATAGGGTTAGGGCAACGCCCCGCCGTCGATCCAGGCCAGGATATCGGCGAGCTCTTGGTCTTCTAGCCGCCGCACCCCAAGCAAGGGGTCAAACGGCATAGCAGCACCGTAAATCGAGGGATCGCCCAGGAGCTTCTTGTACAGGTAGCTCTGCCCAGAATCCCCCGGCACCACTAGCGTCAGCGCGGCATCGATGGAAGAAGGCGCGCTCACAATGGCATCATATGAGCCTGCTCCCACCAAGACGAGGCCGGCCTCGGCGCGCTCTTCGCTATGGCAGCCGCCGCAGTTCGACTCCAGCAAGGGCGCGATGCGCTCTTTCCATCCGGTGCCAACGCCCTCGATCTTCAGCGCGTCTTGCAGCGCCGGATCCGAATAGCTGCAATTTTGATAGTCGATCGGTGAATCGAGGTTGATGTCGCCCTGGGCCGGCAATCCCTCGACAAAACAGAAGAGCGCTAGCATCTCGGGCGTCGAAAACGGCGGATTGGCGAGAGGCATACGAGTACCCGGGATGGGCTCACCTTCCATCTGGCCTCGCAAACGCCCGATCAAATAGCTTTGCTCGGGGTTGCCACGGACGAGCAGCGACACGGGACCATGCGTCTCCCCGTTTTCGTCGGGCCGCGCACCCAAAATGCCGTTTCGGTTCATGTCTCCCTGCTCGATGCCTACCTGCAAGAGCTCGGTTACGGTGCGCTGGTTATAGCGAACGTCGGCCACGACGTGTCGGCCTTCATCCATGTAGCGCAGACGCGCCGTGAGACTCGCGAAGCCAATGTCTTCTACGTTCCCGTCTTTGACGAAAGTGCGCACGAAACGAATCGTTCGCTCGCGACCGCTCTCACCCGACGCTGGATCGGCCAGGTGAAGATGCAGCCCCGGCATATCCTCGCTCTCGGCTATCTCATCATTGCCCTCAGGGTATGGGACGTTCTCGATGTAAGCGATCTCTAGCTCTGGACCGTTGTCGAAGGCCACTCTGTCCCCAGGCCGCTCGCAGCGATCGAAAACGCCCTCGACCGTCCCTGGCTGCACATTGCAGGGGGCCCCAATGGCCGCCAGAAAATTATAGGAGGTGTGGAGGTCAGGATACTCCTTTTGATTATGGCAAACCCCGCTCAAAGGTCCGCAGCTACGCAAGATGACCTTGGCGTGAAAGTCCGCTCCGGTGGAGAATTCAGCCGCAGCCGCGCGCACTGTTTCGTCTGAACCCGCATAGCCGGCGGCCCCTACCACTTCACTCACAAACGAAGGCACACCCGAGCCCCAGTCGAGCCCGTCGGGCGGCTTGTCCGTCACCTGAGCCTCCTTAGCTGGCGCGCTACAAGCCAAATCCGCCCCGAGAGCGCCCAAGGCCGTCAAGACGAGCGAGCTCGGCCAAATGCGCCGCTGAGATCTTTTACCCGACACGATATCGTTCCTACCTTCTTGGTCTGTCATTACGCATTCCCCAAGAGATCGGGGACAACTTGGTCCGCCGGGAAGAACGAAACGGGGTCGCAACCGAGGCCGTCGAGCAATGTGTTCAGCACGGAGCGGTACGAATATACCGTACCTTGAGGAGACATATCCTCACGACTCGTCGTCGCTCCAATCATCCGGCCGCCCGCAATGGGTCCGCCAAAGAAGGGCATCGACATGAAGCGCGTACTGTAGTCTGCGTTGTGGTCGCTGCCGTTGGCTGAATTGAACCGGCTACCCCGCGCCGTACGGGAGAACTCGCTACCAAACACCACTACGGTGTGGTCCCAATAAGTCCCACCGTCCGGGTGTTCCATACGCGGCAAGACCTCAATTAAAGCCGACATCAAACGATTCGGCTCCTCCATGGCTCGAGGTAAGGCGTCGAGTTCACCGGAGTGGTAGTCGTACCCGCCTTGGTCGAGATAAACCGCCGGGCAACCATAATGGAAGAGCCTGAGCCCTAGGCGCAGATTCGACGACGAGCCCGAATCCCCAAACAAGGTTCTGAGCTCATTGTTCGAAATGCCATCCACGACCTCATCGGACCGCTCGTTGACCTTGAGGAGCTGGCTAGCAAAGATCTCTGAATATTGTTGGGTCGCCGCGCGAGTTTGGATGAAAGCGTCCACGCGTTCCCTTAGAGCCTCGTGCTTGCGATCCCGCATCCGAGCGTCCGTGCCCTTCACCATAGCGTCCACCCAGTCCGGCAGCGCTGCGGCGGTGCTCGTGAAGCGCTCGAAGCTCGACCCGTTCAGCACAGGCGGGCGGTGAGCCGCAAACTCGCCGAGTCCGCGGGCCATGGCCGAAGCTCCCATCACGAATGCCGGGAGCTTGAGGGTGCCTCCGTCGAGCGCTTCATTGTACTTCTTGGCGAGCCCCATCTGGATTCGGGTAAAGAAGCCAGCGTCTCCGTTCACGTAGCCCGTCAAGTAACGCTCGAGGCCGGTGTCGTGGTTGCCGTCGGCTCCTCCTGAAAGAGGCTCATGATCAACCGCGGGCATGACGCTGATCTTGTCTGCGAGCTGATGTAGTGGCCTCAGTGTGGGTCCGCCCATCTGGCCGTCCATGGCGAAGGGGGCTCTCTCGAGCAGCTTGCTCACGCCCCACGACACCCCAGAAGGCACCCCCGAGGCTAAGCCGAAGGGATTGTAGTCCCCAACGTCGCCATTGTAGGCGCACGGGAAGCGAAAGCCCCCGCCGAGCCTGACGTAGATGAGATGTTTGATAGCACCCGTCGCTGCTGTCTGGGCGCGAGCTTGCTTTGGCACCCAAATCATCGGCGCCATTGCCGCGGCCAACACCCCTGCTCCGCCAAGGAGCAAGCTACGACGCGGAAGTTGAGGTTTCGCCGAAGCCTCGCTCGAACCAGCTAAATCACGTTCTCGAGTCATCTCATCCTCACTTAGTAGAACAACATCTCGCTGCTCGAGAGCAGGGCATAACAAAGTCCACGAGCGAAAGTGGCGCCAGAGCACGGCTTAGGCACACATTGCTTCACGCTGTCAGCCGCCATCTCGGCTTCTTCGAAGGTTGGAAAGCGGCCGAAAAATTGGGTCGTTTGAAAGTTCAAAATTTCCTGGGCCACGCCGTCATCGAGCGCCGCCTTTTCACTCATGCCCCCCGGCAAAAGCAGGCTCAAACTTGCGCCCTGATCTTCGTTTTCACCTGGGTTACACAACTCAGCCACAAAGGCTTCCTGCGTCGCAGTGTTGAGAATACTAACAGCCTTGAAACGTCCCGAAGTCAGATTGTCGGGGCATCCACCCAGCGTCTGCGCCAGGTTCATGTAGCTCTGATCCACCTCGTACCCGTCACGCGACTCCCGGAGTCGCCATTCAGACGCGCCCACTAGCTCATAACCCGCTAGCGAGCCCTCAAGCAGGTCATCGGGTGCGGGGATCCGGTAGTCACACCCTCCCAGATCTTGCCCTAGTAGATGGCTAATCGAATCGATCCATTGTTCCGCTTCGGCCTGCTTGAACGGGCCATACGTCCAAGGCAATTCGCCGCGGCTCCCTTGGCAACCGTCACCAGCGCAATCCACAGATTGGCGATAAATGGCCGAGGTGAGGACCAGATAATGGGCCGCCCGGATATCACCGCCATGGCGAAGGACGTACTCCACAGCCTCCTTGATAACTTGGGGCGAGTACTTGGCGAGATCATACCCGAGGTACTGACGGAAGACCTCGCTCACCATGTGCTCCCAAACTTCGGGCCAGGAGGCGATAATGCGGCCCGGCGTCTGCAGGAGCTCCCACTCGGCCCGCGTCAGATTCCCCGACCAAGTCAGCCCGTCAATAGAGCGGAAGTCAGGCAAAAGCACGATGCGGTTGAACCCCCACAGCACGCTCGTACAAGTGCCGGCGGTGCTTTCGTCTAACTCGCCTTCCTCATTTACGCATTTATGCTCAACGAAGGCGTCCGGGAAACGGAGCCCAAAATCCGCGTCGTCGTGGTAGCCATTGTTCCAGAGGGCATACAGCTTAGCCATGTCCGCGCGCTCATTGGCGAAGGGTGGCCTGCCCACGAACAGCGTAAATAGAGCGGCAGCCCTGTCCCCAGCGTCGTTCAACCTGCGCGTGAAAACGGGATGCGCGCTCGTGACTTGCACGAACTCGTCGTAGCGAATGAGCCCTGAGTAGAGTTTTCCTACCAGCTTATCGGCGTCGTAAATACGGTCGACGCTGACGGCTACGTTATTGTAGCCCAAAATGTCCGCCCAACGGCGCTGTTGAAGATGAACGAACTGATCCGTCTTCAGAAGGTCTGTTACGACGTCGCCCGGCGGACGCCCGATGCAGCGCTCAGCCACCTCACCATAGGTCGGAAAGCGACCTTGAGTGTCGACGAAGACACGTCTGCAAAACTCCGTCTCAATAACTTCGCGCGTATCGAGACCTGCGCCCCAGAGCATCGGGCAAAGCGCCTTATCGACCGGGTTCTCGAAGCTCTGAGCGTCGCAAAAAGAGCGACACTCGCTGCCGCAATCTTGATGGTCGGGCGTCCCGCTGACGGGTCGAGCCGCTACGTCTACGCTCGAGCCGCCTTGGAAGGCTTCGTTGAGCGGACTTTCGGCGCCGACGAGCTCTCCGGGGCCTTGGCCAGTCTGCTCGGGACTATATTTGAGCTCGTGCCCGCAGCCAACAAGGAAGGCCAGAGGCAAAAACCAGATCCCGTTGGTCCAACGTGGCATCGCTAACATATTACACCCATATATCCCAACCCGTTCATTCGAGATCCGTGAGCCAACTCAGCACAATCAACCCACCTCGACGTATCCCGTGCCGAGCTCGCTCTAAACTCCCGCCGGCTTAGCTCATCAATATGCACGAGCGGACAGCGCCACGCAATCGGGAATGAGCCGACAGCCGGGCCATCTTCTTGGTCACCTGTGTACGCTTGGGTGAGCGCTCGCACAGAACTGAAAGTGCGCGACGCAGACTTCGGGAGCTCAGGAACTCGGACCATTTCAGGCGCGACCACGTCAACGCCGAGCGCCGTGGTTAGGCGCCGCTGCCGTAGGATGTTCGCGAGTCGTTTCATGTTCTGCCTCCACCACGCCGCAGAATTTCGTTCTATTTCTTTCGAAAGCTCCGGCGTTTTCGCGATAAAATCTGCCCCGAAACCAGAATCCCAGGTTTCCCGTGTTCCGAGTTTCGTTCGGCTTCATCCTTCAACGGCGCGCATCTAGAAAAGCTGAGTGCTCGAAGAGTTGCCTCCCAAACCGCACCTCAGCCCACATATACCTCAGGCGCTTCGGATGATCCGACTCTACCCGACGCGCAACAATCCGAGCCGAGATGGTTAAGCGCTGCGAACAGTGCGCCGTGGAGCAGCAGAATCAGGATGCACACTCGGGCGCTCGAACTACAGCAGCGTGCAGCTTCCGCAGCACGCGAGCTGCGGCGGTTCAGTAACTACTCGGCACCCGCGCTTTGCGAATGCGAAAGATCTTTGGTCGGGCCGCGGACAACACTATGCTAACTAGAATGCAGTGGACGCAATTGGGTGCTAGCAAGGTCGGACTTGGCCTCTTCCTAGCTGTTCTAACCTCACTGACTCCGGCGCTGGCTGCTTCCAATAAGACCAAGGCGAGCTCCCAGAAGGCGAGCCAAACTTCGACCGCACAAGCCAAAACGAAGGCTAAGGCAGAGCCTGCACCCCCCGTCGAGAGCGAAGATCCAGAGCCCGCTGACGAAGGTGAACTGGAAGCGAGTGCAGTTGAAGCGGAGCCCGGACCCGCCCAAGAGGCGCAAGCCGTCGAGCCAAGCCCCGGCGCAAGCTGCGCCTGCGCGCCCGGAAAGAACCCCACGAATACGGTTTGGATTGAGTTCGGCTTGCGTTGGGATAACGGCAACCTTTCGCGCTCCGAGCAGGTCGGTGGTAACCGCAACAATCAGAACGACGAGATCAATTCGCTCGGACCGCTCTTCAATCTCGGCTACCTAGCGCGACAAAGCACTCACGTCGCAATGGGCGCGCAGCTAGGCTACGGGGCCAGCTACGATCTCAATAACAATGACCTTCTCATCGGCCAATTGCTGGACCTGCAGTACATCGCCGAGTTCTCAGCGCCTCTTACCGAGAAGTTTTCCATCTTGGGGGCGCCACGAGGAGGCCTCGCCCTCTTGATTCCTGGCGGGATCCTCGAGGAGCGCATCGATACCAATCAAGAGGCTGGTTACGACACGTGGTCTGGCCCCCGCTACGGCTTTTTGCTCGGCTTCAACGCGGGTGTGCGCTACAAAGTAGCCTCTTGGTTCAGCTTGCGCGCGACAGTCGGCTATAGCTGGAGCATGTTGTTCCTGCTCGACTCCAAAGCGGACGGCGCAACCGTCTCCGCTTCGCAGAGCTGGCAAGTTCAAACTTCGCGAGTGAACGGCACCTTGGGTGCGGAAATGAATTTCTAGGCCCGCCCGGCTCTCAATCGTTCGCTATGGCGCGGAGCGTGCGGTCCATACGCGCGAACACCTCCCACATTAGATCGGCGTCGGGTAGAAGCGTAACGCGAAAGTGATTCTTGTAGGGCACGTTGAAGCTCGACCCAGGCGCCATAAGTACGTGCTGTTCTTCGAGGAGTCTGAGTGCGAAGGCCTGGTCGTCGAAGGGCTTAGGAAACTGGCTATCGTCGACGCGCAAGAACGCATACATGGCGCCATTCGGCAGCACCACATCCAAGAAGGCGCTCTCTTTGGTGGCGTTCTTGATCACGCGGCGCGTCTCGTAGAGTCGTCCGCCTGGGCTCGTCAGATCGAAGATCGATTGGCGGCCGCCGAGCGCCGTTTGAACGGCAAACTGACCCGGCACATTCGAGCACAGGCGCAGCGAAGCCAAGAGTTCGAGCGCCTTGAGATAATCGTGAGCACGCGTCTTTTCACCCGAGAACGAGACCCACCCCACACGCAACCCACAGGCGCGGTAGATCTTGCTGAGGCCCCCAAACGAAGCGCAAAGCGTGCCACGCGCGACGCTCGCCATGGGCACAAACTCTGCCCCATCGTAGAGCATCTCGTCGTAGATCTCGTCAGCGCAAAGCAGGAGATGGTATTTCTCGGCCAGGCGCCCCAACCCCTCGAGCACCGACCTCGGATAGACGGCGCCCGTCGGATTATTGGGGTTAATCACCACTAGGGCCCTGGTGCGGGGCGTGATGAGTTTCTCAACTTCGGCTGGGTCTGGAATGAAGCCTTGCTCGGGTGGGCAAGGATAGTGAACTGCCTTGGCGCCGTGAATGACGACCGATGCGGTCCAGAGCGGGTAGTCGGGGCTAGGCACCAACACTTCGTCCCCAGGGTTCAAGAGCGCCCTCATGACGAACATGATGAGCTCCGAAACTCCGTTGCCGATGAAAACGTCGTCCGCGGTTACATCGAGAATGCCGCGATCCTGTTGCTGCATCACCACCGCCTCACGAGCCGGAAAGATGCCCTTTTGGTGCGAGTATGGGTCAGCTTGGTGGAGGTTCTGCACGATGGCGACGCGCATCGTCTCAGGCATGCGAAAACCGAACGCTCCTGGGTTACCGATGTTCAGCTTGACGATGTCGTAGCCTTCGCGCTCGAGCTCCTCCGCTCGACGCGCCAGTTCACCCCGAATTTCGTACTTTACGCCGTGGAGGTGTTCGGATGCGCGAAACTCTGGAATTTTCATGACCGTCGAGGGCAGATGAAGGTTCGGAAACGGGGGATCGGTAACAAGACTCGACACGATAAAGAAACGTGCCCAATCGAGGGGCCGAGAGCAAGCTTGGACTCCCCGCCGCCGGGAAGCAATTTATCGCCGCCGAAAAGCGCGCCGAAGGGTCTGCCACTTGGAGCAAAACCTCACTTTCGCAGAGATCCCTGGCTCCTCGGTCCCGCCGCGCCATCAGTGACGGAGTAGCGGCGCTTCGTACCCCACCTCAGCCACGTACTCATCGTAGCCCCCGCCGTACACACGGTGGACACCGGCCGAAACCTCGAGCGTGCGATTGGAGAGCGCGCTCAGAAACGCTCGATCATGGGACACGAAGATCATGGTGCCTTCAAAATCTTTGAGTGCACGGACGAGCATCTGCTTCGTGTCGAGATCCAAGTGATTCGTCGGCTCATCGAGAATCAAAAAGTTCGGCGGATCAAACAGCATCAACGCCAAGACCAGCCGCGCTTTCTCGCCGCCGGAGAGCACGTTGGTTTTTTTCTCGACGCTATCGCCACCAAAGCCGAAGGCACCCAAGAGGTTACGCACCACACCGAGCCCCGCCATAGGGAACGCGGCCTGAACGGCCTCAAGAACTTTGACGTCTTTGGGCAATAGCTCCATCGAATGCTGCGCAAAGTAGCCGAGCTTTACGCTCGCACCGAGCCGTACGTCTCCCGAATCGGGCGCGGTGACCTGGGCTATCAGCTTGAGCAGGGTGCTTTTGCCGGCGCCGTTCACGCCCATCACGCACCAACGTTCACGGCGACGAATCAAGAGGTCGAAATCTTGGTAAAGCTTTCGCTCACCGTACGCTTTGCTCACGGCACGAACCTGAGCCACGTCTTCTCCGGAACGAGGCGGCTCGCGAAACTCGAACTCGATGGTCTTGCGTTCCTGAGGCGGCTCAATTTTCTCGATTTTATCGAGCTTTTTGACGCGCGATTGAACCTGTGCGGCGTGCGAGGCGCGCGCCTTGAAGCGGTCGATGAAAGCTTGCTCCTTGGCGAGCATCGCCTGCTGTCGCTCAAACTGCGCTTCTCGTTCTGCTCGCCGCTCAGCCCACTGCTTCTGATAGAAGTCGTAGTCTCCTGAATAGCTGGTGAGCTCACCGCCATCGATGTCGGCTATCTTCGTCACCACTCGATTCAAGAAGGCGCGATCGTGAGAGGTGATGACAAGCGCCCCCTCGAAGCGCTTCAAAAAATCTTCGAGCCATAAGATAGACTCGAGGTCGAGGTGGTTCGTCGGCTCATCGAGCAAGAGCAGATCGGGCTTGAGCAAGAGCACCCGCCCCAGCGCCACCCGCATTTTGAAGCCTCCCGACAGCTTGCCGGAGTCGCCCTGAATCATGGCAGTCGAGAAACCGAGCCCTACCAGCACCTCCTCCGCCCGCGCCTCGAGCGCATAGCCGCCGAGCTCGTCAAAGCGCGCCTGCACGGCTCCAAAGCGCTCCACGAGGGCATCGAGTTCGTCCCCCTCCGCGACGGCGAGCTTCGCTTCAAGCTCACTCAACTCCGAGCGTGCCGTCGCGACCTCGCCCGCCCCGGCCATCGTTTCCTCGAGCGCACTGCGCCCCTGCATCTCACCGACGTTCTGATCGAAGTAGCCGATCGAGACACCCCGCTCCATCACCACCTGGCCCGCGTCGGGTTGTTCTTCACCCACCATCAGGCGAAAAACGGTGGATTTCCCAGCGCCATTGGGCCCCACGAGGCCCACACGCTCGCCACGGAACACGGCCAAGGAAGCATCCACATAGAGGATCTGGCTGCCGTGACGCTTGGTAACTTTGTCGAGTTGAATCATGAGTGAAATGAGAAGAGGTTAGACCTATCCCCGGAAGATAGTTTGACGCCTGGAGTGCGAGCGAACGAGCGACACCAGCTTAGCCTCGGCAAAAAGCCTTCTGAGAGAGCCCCTCGGGACCTATCGGAAAAGCCAGCGAAAAGTGGGGATCTCAAGTCGTGCGCGGCTTGAATTCTTTCCGAGCTGCGGCAGACGCTTGCATGTAGTCCCGATTGAGCTTGGAAATAAACTCCACGTCGATGCCCTTGGGGCAGGCATCCATGCACTCGTAGTGGTTGGTGCAGTGCCCGAAGCCTTCGGCTTCCATCTGGGCTACCATGCCTCGCACTCGCTCTTCCTTCTCAGGTTGGCCCTGGGGCAAGAGGTTCAAGTGCCCGGCCTTGGCGGCCGTGAACAACATGGCGGCCGCGTTCGGGCAAGCCGCGACGCAAGCGCCACAGCCGATACAAGCTGCCGCGTCCATAGCGCGGTCAGCGTCCTCCTTCGGCACCGGAACCGAGTTGGCGTCCGGTGCAGAGCCCGTACGCGTCCCGATGAACCCGCCCGCCTGAATGATGCGGTCGAACGCGCCCCGGTCCACGACCAGGTCCCGAATCACGGGGAAGGCCTTGGCTCGCCAGGGTTCGATGTAGAGCTCGTCCCCCGATTTGAATTTGCGCATGTGGAGCTGACACGTCGTGGTGAGCTTCTCCGGGCCGTGAGGAGAGCCGTTCACGACCATGCCGCACGCTCCACAGATGCCTTCTCGGCAGTCGTGATCGAACGCGACGGGCTCTTCGCCCTTGGCACTCAGCTCTTCATTGAGCTGATCGAGCATCTCGAGAAAAGACGCATGAGTGCTGACACCTTTCAGCTCATAACGCGCAAAGGCGCCGCGCGCGTCGCGGTTTTTCTGACGCCAGATATGCAGGGTAAGATCGATGGTTTCGCTCATGATGATCTCCAGAAAACTTACTTGTAACTGCGCTGGCTCGGCTTGACGTACTCGAAATCGAGGGCCTCCTGATGAAGCCGCGGCTCACTCGGCGAGCCACTGAACTCCCAGGCCGACACGTAGCGGAAGTTCTCATCGTCGCGCTTGGCTTCACCATCGGGCGTTTGATGTTCTTCGCGGAAGTGGCCCCCGCAGGACTCCTCGCGCACGAGCGCATCGCGGCACATCAGTTCGCCCAGCTCAAGAAAATCAGCCACGCGCCCCGCCTTCTCCAGGGAGGTATTGAGCTCAGCGCCGCTGCCGAGCACGCGCAAATTCGTCCAAAATTCTTCGCGCAATTCAGGGATCCTCTTGAGGGCTTCCTCGAGCCCCTGCTTGGTTCGCCCCATGCCACACTTGTCCCACATGAGCTGGCCAAGCTCGCGATGGAACGCGTCAGGGCTCTTCTTGCCTTGAATAGACAAGAAACGATCCATTCGCGCTTTGACCTCGCTGATAGCCGCCTGCACTTCGGGATGGCTCGCCGTCACATCCGATTTGGTGGAAGAGGCGAGATAGTTCGCGACCGTGTTGGGCAAGATGAAATAGCCATCAGCTAGGCCCTGCATGAGCGCGCTCGCGCCCAGGCGGTTGGCTCCGTGGTCGGAGAAATTGGCCTCGCCGCCAACGAACAAGCCGTCGATGGTGCTCATCAAGTTATAATCGACCCAGAGCCCACCCATCGTATAGTGAACAGCCGGGTAGATTCGCATCGGCGTCTTGTAGGGGTCTTCGCCCGTGATGCGCTCATACATCTCGAACAGGTTGCCGTACTTTTCTTCGACTACCTCTTTGCCGAGCCTCCCTACGGCGTCTTTGAAATCTAGATAGACCCCGCGTCGCTGGCCGCCTACCTCAGGGCCGACGCCGAGGCCGCTGTCGCACATATCTTTGGCGCGGCGCGAGGCGATATCGCGCGGCACCAAGTTGCCGAAGCTCGGGTATAGGCGCTCGAGATAGTAGTCGCGTTCGCTCTCCGGAATTTGTGCGGGGTCACGGGTCGCGTTGGCCGCGTCCTTCGGCACCCACACTCGCCCATCGTTGCGTAACGATTCGCTCATCAGCGTGAGCTTGGACTGCGTGTCGCCAGCCTGAGGGATACAGGTAGGATGAATTTGCGTGTAACAGGGGTTCGCAAAGAGGGCACCTTTGCGATGTGCACGCCAGGTGGCCGTTACATTGCAACCCTTGGCGTTGGTCGAGAGGTAAAAGACGTTGCCGTAGCCGCCCGTCGCGAGCACCACGACGTCGGCCATGTGGGCCTCGATGGCGCCCGTTACCATGTCGCGTGTCACGATGCCGCGAGCTCGCCCATCCACGACGATGAGTTCTACCATCTCGTGGCGGTCGTACATCTTGACGTGACCGAGGCCGACCTGGTGCGAGAGCGCCTGGTAGGCGCCCAAGAGGAGCTGTTGCCCCGTTTGGCCGCGCGCATAGAACGTTCGTGATACTTGAGCGCCACCAAAGGAGCGGTTGTCTAAAAGGCCGCTGTATTCACGAGCAAACGGCACGCCTTGCGCGACACATTGATCGATGATGTTGACGCTGACTTCGGCCAGTCGATACACGTTCGACTCGCGAGCGCGAAAATCTCCGCCTTTTACGGTGTCGTAAAACAACCGATAAACGCTGTCGCCGTCGTTCTGGTAGTTCTTAGCGGCGTTGATGCCGCCCTGAGCCGCAATGCTGTGCGCCCGGCGTGCGCTATCTTGGTAACAGAAAGCTTTGACCTGGTAGCCCTGCTCCCCGAGCGTTGCCGCGAGCGCCCCGCCAGCGAGCCCCGTGCCAACTACGATCACGTTATAGCGGCGGCGGTTCGCCGGGTTCACCAACTTCATGTTGAAGCGGTGACGCTCCCAGCGGGTTTCAATCGGACCTGACGGTGCCTTGGAGTTGAGTTCCATATTCTGTTGGATTCCGAAGTTGGCAGCTAAACGAGTTGGCTAACGGCAGCTCAGCAAACGCTCATCAAAGGTAGACTCGAGACTCAGCGAACGAGACCGAAGAGCACGGTTAGGGGCAAGCTAATGTTACCGAGCGTCACGAACAGGGCGACCGTCTGAGCCAAGGCCCGGAGCTTGTCGTCTTGGCGCGGATGAACGAGCCCCAGCGTCCGAAACAGGCTGTATGAGCCGTGATAAAGGTGGAATCCTAGCGAAACCATCGCCGTCACGTAGATCGCGACAACCCAGGGAACCGAGAAGCCGTGCACAACGTTGGTGTAAGCTTGGTGATAGGATTGATGCTCGTAGGCTCCCATCGCCACGCCCGGAAATGTAAAGTGGGCAAGGTGATAAAGGACGAAGAAGAGCAACGTAAAACCGCTCATCTTCATGGTGAGAGCAGCATAGGTGGTGCGCTTATAGTTGGTCATACGATACGGCGTGGGCCGCGCCGCACTGGAGTGATTGATCAACATCACGGCCATGACCACATGGGTAACGATCGCACCCAAGAGCACGATGCGCGTGCCCCAAAGCAGCGGGAAATTGTGATGGAGTCCGACTGCGTAGGCGTTGAAGACCTCAGGCCCCAGGAGGAGCTGGAGGTTGCCCACCATATGACCTATGACAAAACCGAAGAGCACGAGGCCGGAGAGGGCCATCAAGACCTTCTTTCCGATGGTTGTGTCGAAGAACGAAAGCGCCTTGTCCATGCCGTTGTGGGTCTCCTACTCGTCTAGCCGCAGAAAGCAATCGTTTTGCAGAGGCTTTGCCTCGATAAAGCCTCGAATTTGCTCGCCCATGCGGCAGATCGGGTCTCGCTGCGCGGAAGGCATTCAATGACTATCTTACCATGGTCCGTTCAGTCGTCGGTGCAAGTTTTCGAGGGTCGCTACTTGCGCGTTCACCGCGAAGAAGTCGTCACGGGTAAGGGCGCCCGAATTGCCGACTATCATGTGATCGAGAGCCCGCCTTGGGCCGGCGTCGTGTGCGTGACGGAGAACGCGGAGCTTGTGCTCGTTCGCCAGTATCGACACGGCAGACGGGGCACCTCGCTCGAGTTACCCGCGGGCATCATCGAGCCGGGCGAAGCACCTAGCGCCGCGGCCGCCCGGGAATTGCTCGAAGAAACCGGCTACCGGGCGAAGAGCACCGAATTCCTGTGGGAGACCTACCCAGAACCTGCGCGGCACCGCCAGACCGCGCATTTCTATTTCATCACGGCGAACAATGTGCCGGAAGGGCTCGATCTAGAGCCGAGTGAAGATGTAGAGGTCGTCCTAAGGCCCCTAACCCAACTTGACTCCGTCGTTGCCGAAATAGGCCACGCGGTGCATGTGGCAGCGCTCTTACTCGCCGCGCGACGGGGTTTTTTCGCCGCCGCGCGGTAGGGAGCGTTCTCTGGCTTAGCCTGCCGACTTGAGATTCTTGGCGACGAAGTCCCAGTTGATCAGCTTGTCCAGGAAGGCTTCGAGGAAAGCATTTCGATTGTTGCGATGATCGATGTAGTAGGCGTGCTCCCATACGTCGGCGGTGATGAGCGGAATATCACCCGTGGTTAGGGGAGTCTCTGCGTTCGGCGTCGAGACAATCTTCGGTTCGCCTTTTGAGAGGACGAGCCATGCCCAGCCGGAGCCGAAGCGGCCATTGCCGGCAGCAATGAAATCGTCACGGAACTTGGCGTATCCGCCGAGCTTGTTGATCAAATCCTGAACGTCACCTGCGGGCGGCGCGCCGCCTCCAGCGGGTTTCAAGCTGTTCCACCAAAAGGTGTGATTCCAAATTTGAGCCGCATTGTTGAAGATCGCGCCGGAGCTCGTCTTCACAACTTCTTCAAGAGACTTCTGCGCTTCAGGCTTGCCCTCGAGCATTGGCCCAAGTTTCGCCATGTATCCCTTGTGATGTTTCTCGTAGTGGAACTCGAGCGTTTCGGCGCTCATGATTGGGGCCAGTGCATCCTTGGCGTAGGGCAAGGGGGGTACGATAAATTCCATGGCTGTTCTCCTCAGTTGATACCAATCGGCGAACGAAACTTCGCGGGGTCTTGGTTCCTCCCGCCCGGGGCATCACACGCGGTCATCCAAGCGCGGCAAGGTAACGCTGGTCAAGCGCTCGTTCTTTCAAAATCTCCTTTCAGTCGCCGGTGGCATGTTTTCTGGGGTTTTTGGTATCTGCGCCCGCGGCCGGTGCCTCTTGGCCGGAGTGCAATCTCCTGCTCGGGCACGCCCAGGTCGAAACCCGCTCGACGCGGATTCTGGGTGGCGCGGGTATGACTATCGCAAGCCCGCTAAACTAGGTAAGAGCCCGCCCAAGTGAGGCCGTCCCGCTCCTCTGCCGCTGAGCCGCCGGCTCCACCGCTCGACCTCGAACTCAAGTACAAAGCAGATCCGAGGTTCTTGCCGGCCGATGTGCCGTTCGTGGAGCTCCACTTCGAATCAGCGACTGCCGACTACGTTCGGCGGGCGGCTCAAGCACGCCACGGGCGGTTTGTGACCTGGCTCCACGGCTTTTTGAGTCAACTTTGGAGTGACTTTGAGGTCAATGGTTGGTTCGACCTTTACCCGATGTTCGTGCTTTCTACCGAGCAATGGCGATTTTTGCTCGATTCTGGCGCAAACCAGGCGACGGAGTCCGATGGACCGCTGACGAGCCTACTCGACATTGGCGCGGGTCGAGGCGACGTGAGCTCTGAACTCGCCCGTCTATTCGCAAAGACGACCGTCACCGAGACCTCTCGGGCAATGTGCAAGCGCCTGCGCCAGCGCGGCTTCGAAGTTATCGAAGGAGACCTCGCCCAACTTGATCCACTGCCAACGAAGTTCGACGCAGTCAGTTTGCTGAATGTGCTCGACCGCTGCGACAAGCCCCTCTCCCTGCTGTCTGCGGCTCGCGTGCACGTGCGCGCAGGTGGCCTGCTGATTATCGCCTTGGTATTGCCCTACGAACCCGTGCTGCTCCAATCGGGTCAGGCTCGCCCGCCGACGGAACGCCTGCCGATCGCGGCTCGCACTTTTGAAGGGGCTGCCACAGAGCTCGTTGAATACGTCCTGAAACCGCTGGGCCTTGAGGTTCTGCTCCTTTCGCGAACGCCCTACCTCTCCGGAGGCGACGCTGGTGCGGCTCTCTATGAGTTAGACGACTTGATCGTGGTGTGCCGCGCCGACGCTGAACTACCCGTCTTGCTTTGAGCTAACGCTCAAAGCCCTTTCGTATCCGGTTTCTTGCGCGAAGGGGCAGGCGGAAAGCTCGAACGAGAAGGCGGCTTCGACCCAGGTGCCGCAAGCGGCCCAGGCCCGAGGAGGCTCTTCATGGCCGCTTCAGCGATCGCGCCCCGGAGTTGCGGGTCTTCGATATGAGCGAGCCGCGCCACGAGATCCTCAGGCAACGCGCTCGGGCGACAAGCGTCAGCCTCGTTGGGGCTCGGTGGGCGCCGCGAAGGTCGTTTGGTGTTCGGTTCGAGCAGAGGCTCGACCCGGAATTTGAGCGCGGCAATCTCGTGGCCTTTTGCGTTCAGGCGCGCGACGATATCTGCGCTCAAAAAGCTCAATTCTGCCACCCAAGCGCTCGAGGCCGCATTGACCAGCAAGTTCCCTTTGAAGACGCTCTGCACCCGCGTGCGGGCCGCAATGCGCTCGCCGACGATCTCTTTCCATTGTTCGGCGGTAAGGAGCGCTCCGGTCCGCTTGTGCATCGCTTCGTGAGTGCGCACCAGCACTTGTCCAAGCGAAGTCAGGCCACGCCCGGCCGACTTGGAAGGTGCAGGGATCCAACTTACCGGAGACCGACTCGCTGGCGCACGGAGAAACGGGGCGTGGCCCGGGGGAACACTGTCTGAAGATTTGCCCGACGGCACGCCTTGCTCAGGGCGCGCTACGCTCGGCGCACGTCGTGTCGAATCGGCCACGGAGCGCATTGTAACGGAGCTGAGCACGAAAATCTCGCGCTGGAGGCAACCCGCCTGCCCCTGGGCTCGACTCCGATGACCGAACGCGGCCAGATCGAGGAAGGACCTCATTGACGCGCGCCTGGGGAGGCGCTACTGCGCGCTCCCACAATTTCGCGCCGAAGTGGCGGAATGGCAGACGCAGCGGATTCAAAATCCGCCGAGGCAACCCCTCGTGAAGGTTCGACCCCTTTCTTCGGCACAAGCACTCCCGCTCCTCCCGGGCCCCACTCGATGGGCTGCCCGCGGCGGGCAGGAGTGAGCTCAGCGGCGGTCAGCGCCGGCCAAAACTCGTAAGGACCTTACCGATTCCTGATCGGCAGGGTCCGTCAATGGTGCCAGACTGACGCGGCGAACCACTTCGTTTACAGAGGGCGCAAGCGTCGCGCGATCTTCCTCGGAGAGCTGGTGGAGGGTGATGCCCACTTCGGGACGCGGCACAAGCCCGTGGGAAGCATAGAGCGAAAGCGCCCAACGCGCCCAATCCAGGTTGGCTTGGTGCACCGAGAAACGGACCGCTGAGTCCGCAAGCTGGTCGAGCCGGCGATCGTCCACTCGGTCGGGGTTGCGGCTTAGTTCTTCGCGGGCTCGAACCAGAAGGCGCTCAACGTCGCTCGGACGTCCACGCGCCTCAGCCCTCTTCAGGGTCTCCAAAATGAGTTCAATACTCCACGCCGAAGTCACGGTGTTCGTCGTTTCCTCGGGAAGCTCTGAAACCAACGGACCACATTTGGGACAGTTGAGCTCCTCCGAAGAGTGAGGCAGTCCACAACCCGCGCAAGCCACCAAAAACCCCGTCGCTTTTCGGGTGCGCGCCTCGAGCGGCAAGACCTTGCGAATCAGAACCTGGAGGCTCCCCATCTTCACCCGGTCTCCATCGCTCAAAACAATGCGATCGGTGATGGTGCGCTCGTTGACCCTGACGCCGTTCCGCGAACCCAAATCGTCTACGCACAAGCTGTCTTCTTCGAGGATGAAGCGCGCGTGACGTCGTGAAATGAGCGGGTCGTCGAGCGTTAGCCAACAATCCGAGCTGCGGCCCACGGAGGCCTCGCCCGTGGGTAGGTCGAGCTCATGAAGTGGAAAGCGAAGGCGAAAACGGGCCACAGTTGATGGTGCGCCGAGGAGGCAAGACTCTCGCGCGCTAACAGATAGATTACGTGACTCACTCCCGCCCGTCGAGCAATCTTGCAAAGCGATAGAGGAGACGTAGGTGCGTAGCGCGCCCGAACACTTCAGGGCCCACAGTAGACCTGGAGGTACGGAAAAGGGCGAGCGCTAGGCCTTGGACGCGCCCCGGCACCCAAACGCGCCAGCCGTTCAACGCCAAGATTTCCCGCGCAGAGCCCCAGATCGTGACGTCTGGCCGGCCTACGCGTCCTTCGTGAATGGTGAGGGTGCCGTAGTCAAAACGGAGCGTAAGCGTCCCCGCCCCCGACAGGCCCAGCGACTGAGCTGCCGGAGATTCTTCCCGACACACGAGCACCAGTGTGCCCCACATCTTCCGAAATGAGAGCAACCGGCTCGGGTGGGCGAGGTTCAAGAGCAGACGGCGACGCACCTCGCGGGCCAAGCCGTTCTGCTCGGCCCCTCGAGTCAAAACGATGCTTGTATCCATCGCCCCCCACCCTCGCTTTCGCCAACGACGGGCCTAGACCCCCGGGTTATAGCTGCGCAGAAACTCGCATAACGCCGAGGTCGATTCGTAACTGACCGCGTTGTAGAGCGAGGCGCGAAGCCCACCTACGATGCGGTGGCCTTTCAGGCCTACGAGGCCCGCACCTGTCGAGCGTTTGACGAACTCGGCCTCGAGTTCGGGGTTAGCCATGTTCCACACCACGTTCATCGAGGAACGACTCGCGGTCTCAATATTGAGCTTGTAGAGGTCAGGACGTTCTTCGAGCACGCCATAAAGAAGCGCAGCCTTCCGCTCTGCCTCCTGGCTGGCCCAGGCGGCCCCACCCTTCTCGTCCAGCCATTCGAGCACATTCCTGAGCATATAGATGGCAAATGTGGGGCAAGTGTTAGCTAGGCTCCGTTCGGCAGCCTGCGTTCGATACTGGAAGATAAATGGAATGTCTTTGCGGCCATTTTCAATCAAATCTTTGCGCACGATCACCACTGTGACGCCACTCGGGCCGAGGTTCTTCTGAGCCCCCGCATAAATAACGCCGTGGGTTGCCACGTCGAGTGGCCGAGCCAAGATGTCGCTCGACATGTCGCACACCAAGGGCACACCAGCCGGCGGAGTGGGGGCTTCGCGAAGCTGCGTGCCCATCACGGTGTTATTACTCGTGTAGTGGAGATAAGCCGCTTTGGGATCGAGCTCGAGTTCGTCGGGACGATGCACGCGCAGAAAACGGCCATCGGAAAGCTCGGTGGTAGCAGCGAGGCGGGCCTCGCCGCCGTGTTTGGCTTCCTTGAGCGCTTTTTTTCCCCACACGCCGCCGACGATGTAGTCCGCGCTTTGGTCGGGTCGCCTGAGGTTCATCGGCACCTGAGCGAATTGTTGGGTGGCGCCCCCCGTCAAGAGCAAGATCTCATGGCTAGCGGGGACACTCATCAACTTCCCGAGCAAGCTCAGCGCTCGTTCGTGAACCTGCTCGTACACTTTGCCGCGGTGCGAGTGCTCCATGATGCTCATACCCGAGCCCTCGAAGTCGAGCATTTCGCGCTGAGCGCGCTCTAGAACGGGAAGAGGAATGGCAGCAGGGCCGGGATTGAAATTGTGAACGCGGGTCATGGTTTCGAATCTCTGTCTTCGCGGTTTTGCATTCTAGTGAGTTTTGGGCAGGGCGCGATGCGCGATATCGCGGCGAAATTGTTGCCCTGCAAAATGAATTTTCTCGACCGCTGCGTAGGCCACGTCGCGCGCAGACCTGAGATCGGCGCCGCGTGCGGTTACCCCGAGCACACGCCCACCCGCAGTGACGAGCACCTGCTCACGACTCCCCGTTCCAGCGTGAAAGACGCGGACGTCGGGCAGACTGTCAGCTTGATCAAGACCCGAAATCGCATCGCCGAGCTGGGGAGCTTCCGGATAGCCGCGCGCAGCCATCACGACGCACACGGCGTGCTTGTCATTGACCTCGAGACCGTGCGCCTGACTGAGGTCCCCCTGCGCAGCTCGGTAGAGGAGCTCGGCGAAATCGCCCTCGATAAGTTGCATCAAGACCTGCGTCTCTGGGTCACCAAAGCGCACATTGAATTCTAACACCTTGGGCTCACCCGCGGCTGAGATCATGAGGCCCACGAATAAAGTGCCAATGAAAGGGTTACCTTCGGCACGCATCCCCTCGAGCACCGGTAAGATGGCGATTTTCTCGATTTGTGCCGCCAATTCGGGGGTTACCAAGGGCGCAGGTGCGTAAGTGCCCATGCCACCGGTGTTAGGGCCCTCATCACCGTCGAAAATGCGCTTGTGGTCCTGCGCCACAGGCAAGACCCACGCTCTTTTTCCGTCACAGATGGCGTGAACGCTGGCCTCTGCGCCGTAGAGGCGCTCTTCGACCACGACCGTTCTCCCCGCGTCTCCAAAGGACGAACCGGTGAGCATGCCTAGGGCCGCCTGCCGGGCTTCCGTCATGCTGGTCGCCACGACCACCCCCTTTCCCGCGCACAGGCCGTCGGCCTTGATAACCGGCGGATCCGAAAACGACGCCAGGGCCGTGTCGAGTTCAGCTTCCGTTCTCACAACGAACTCCCGAGCCGTGGGGATCTGGTGTCGATTGCAAAACGCCTTCATGAACGCTTTGGAGCCCTCGAGTTCGGCGGCCTTCTGACTTGGCCCATAGCAAGCGATGCCGAGCGCGCGGACGCGGTCGGCGAGGCCCGCGCAGAGGGGTCCTTCGGGCCCGATCACGACCAGATCCGGGGCTTCGTCGCTGATGACCTGGAAGGCGTCGCCGGCGCGCGTTCGGAGCACTTTGGGGGGTAGGTCTTGGGGTACGCGGTTCATGCCGGGGTTACCCGGAGTCACGACCACCTCCGAAACGGAGGGCGACTCGAGGAGTTTGAGCGCCAGGGCATGTTCGCGCCCGCCACCGCCCACTAAGACAACTTTACGACCGGGACCCATGGCGGGCCTCTTTACACCGAAATGGTGCTGAACCAAGGGTGCGCTCGGCTGCCCTCGTAGGTGGCCACGCCCCGGAGCGGACAGGCGGACAGCTCCGCTCGTCCGCTCAAGAGGGAAACGTCGGGACCAGGTCGGGCTTGATGGGTTTTCGCGCCCAAGCCCTCTGCACGAGATCGGAAACAAGGGTACCGAACGGAATTCCGACCACACCCGCGGCCTCGGGAAACAAACTCACTGACGTCATGCCGGGCAGCGTATTGGTTTCGAGCACAATGAAACCTTGCTCGCCCAAAATGAAATCGGTTCGAGAGAGATCGCGAGCCCCCAGCGCGCGGTGGGCCGCGAGCGCGGCTTGTTCGACTGCGACCCGAACCTCGGGCGCAAGGGGTGCGGGGCAAATATGCCGACTGCCGCCGCTCGAGTATTTAGAGGCAAAGTCATACCACTCTTCGAGATGGGTCTGGATGAGGGTCGGCGGTAGAGCGATCGGTCCCGCCTCCGTATCGAGCACCCCACAGGTTAACTCCTGACCCACATGATAGCTCTCGATGAGAACTTCAGGTGAAACGCGGCGAGCCTCAAGCACCGCCTTCGCCAAGTCCTCCGCAGAAAATGTGCCCACGAGCCGGGTCGCGCCGACGGCGCTGCCTCCGTTGTTTGGCTTGACCATCCACTCCCGACCAAGTTCGAGACTCGCGCGTTCGAACAGCTCGGCCCAATCGTCGCGGGATGATTCGCTGCCCACGAGACGGATTTCTCTCGCAACGGGTAGGCCTGAGGCCCGATAAAATACCTTGGCCTGGGCTTTATCGGCCGCAATCGCGCTCGCTAAGACGCCCGAGCCCACATAAGGCAATGCCAAGATCTCAAGCAGCCCTTGCAAGCAGCCGTCTTCACCGAGCGCCCCATGGGCGAGCGGGAAAACGACATCTGGCCTCTGTTCTGCCAGGCTCTGAGCCAAGTTTGGTCCCAGTTCGAGGGTACTCGCGTCGTAGCCCGACTGCTCGAGCGCCTGCACTACACCTCTTGCCGAAACGCGGCTCACCTCAGCCTCGGCCGACGGACCACCTTGAACAACGATGACTCTCATGAGCGGCGCGAACTTAGCGCATTTCACCGCTGCATCTAGGCCTAGTCGGGCGAGAGCCCATCGCTACAGCGCCGAGCTTGACCAGGCCTCGAAGCCATGGCCTGCTCGGCCCCATGAAGTTTTCGCATGCGGCGCTGGCCTTCGCGTTCAGCTCGCTAGAGGCTGCTCTGGCCTGGGGCGAACCGCCTCCGCCAACACCCGCTCCCGCCGGGGTTGCCGCGCCTGAGTCGCCCAAGCCACCTACCCCGCCCCCGGCCGCGTCCGAAGCTCCTGAAGCGCGACGGGCCACCGGGAAGAGTCAAAGCGCTCTCCAGCGCAGCGAAGAGCCGAACCAAACCGTCGAGATCAAAGCTCACCTGGTCGAGCTCGCGTCACTCTGGACCAAAGTGAAAGCCGCGCTTGAGGGCGCCGCCTCAGCCGAAGCCAAGGCCGACTCCGTCGAAAGGGAATTGCTCGACTTCGACCAAAAGACGAAGCGCGCCTTGCTGCTGATCGAGCAAACTGAGGCCCGACGAGCTCGCGCCGTGTCGCACCTCCACGAACTCGAGGCGCAGCCCAAGCCATGAAACGATTCGCGCTCGTCGCCCTATTTTTTATTGCGCTTAGCGGTTGCCGTGCCCCGGAAGCACCCCCGCGTACCTTGCTCGAAGCAGACCGCGAGCATTTAACGCCCCAAGTAATCGAAACCGAATCGACGGCCCCCCAGGCTAAGGCGTCGGCGGACCTGCTTCGACAAAAGGCGTGGCAACTCTCCAAGTCCGGACGAAACGACGAAGCGAGCATCGTCGCCGAACAAGCGAGCGCTGGCTACGCCTTGGCCGTCGCGCTTTCGCGTCGAAGCGAGGCGGAGCGTCGCAGTGAACAAGCTCAGGCGCTGCTCGAAAAAAAGAAGCTGGAACTGGCCTTGCTGGAGACGGACCAAACACGACTCGAAGGGGAAATCGAAGCCCTTGAGCTCAGGGCACGTGTCCAACAAGACCAGCAAGGCATTGGCGACGTCGACAAACTCACGCCAGAACGCGCCCAAGCGCGTCGCAAGGCCGCCCTCGTTTTAGCGACCGAGGCCGAGGCCTTGTGCGTGGGCGCGAAGCTCCTTGGTGCGCCTGAAGCCGAGTACCACGCTGCTGAGAGCGAGCTTGAGCCCTTAAGGAAACGCTTGGCCGCAGGGAGCGTCGATAAAGATCTGTTCCCGAAGGCCAGTGCCATTCGAGCGCAGTGTTTGAAACTGCTAACAGTCGTGCGCGTGCGAGCCTCAGTCGATCGCCCCCAAGCCGAGGACAACGATCGATTCCTTTCCGAAGCGACCGCCCTCGACCTGCCCGCCGCACGCGATGATCGAGGACTCGTGCTCCGCTTGACCGACATCAGCGCCGGCAAAGAACTCGAGCCCACCACTCTGGATCAACTCAAAAAAATCGGTGAGCTCGCGGGCGGGCACAAGGATTTTCCAGTGCTCCTGGTCGTTCACTCGAACGCCAGCACCGAAAGCGCCAAGGCCAAGCTTTGGGGGGAAACCGCTAAGGAGACCCTCGTGGCTGGGGGCGCAAAGGACGTCGTCGTACTTCAAGCCGGGGCTTCTTCGCCGCTAGTTCATCGCCGATCGGCGGGGGCTGTAGCGCAGAACAGGCGGCTCGAGGTGGTGTTTGTGAGTCCAGGCCTCTGAAGCGCGAACTTTCACCCGCCCCTAGCGAGCGTCCCCCCCTAGCACGAGCGAGCCAAACCAGCCCGCTCGTGGACTACAACCGACTAGGACGAGCCCTTCTCAGCGTACGGGCTACGGAGCACTACAGTGGCGGCACGACTCGGTCCGACACTCACCAGATAAAGCGGAACGCCCACTTCTTGGGCGATGAAATCGACATAGCGACGCGCCGCTGGCGGCAAGTCTTCTAGGCTGCGCGCCTCAGTGAGCCCTTCGGACCAGCCCTCAAACGTTTGGTACACGGGCCGAGCCAGGCCTGGCTCAAGCAGCAGATCGATGGGCAGGTCCGTCACTCGACCTTCGGGTGTATCATAGGCCACACACACCGAGATCTCCGACAAACCCGCGAGTACGTCGAGCTTGGTGAGCGCGAGTCCGTCGAGCCCGTTGACTCGCGCGGCGTAGCGCAAGCCGGGTATATCGAGCCAACCGGTGCGACGCGGACGGCGCGTTACTGAACCGAATTCATCCCCCACCTTGCGCAAGTGCTCACCGACCTCGTTGGTAAGTTCCGTGGGAAAGGGTCCTTCGCCAACGCGCGTGGTGTAAGCCTTGACGATACCGAGCACCGTATCGATTCGATTCGGCCCGATCCCCGCCCCGATGGCCGCACCACCGGCCACGGCCGAACTCGAGGTTACGAAGGGGTACGTGCCATGATCGACGTCGAGCAGGGTTCCTTGCGCCCCCTCGAACATGACGCGTTGACCGGCGCGAATCGCGTCATCGGTTGCCTTTGACGCGTTCCCCAAGAGCGGCAGGAGCCTCTCCACATAGGGTCGAATTTTCTCCACCACGTCTCGAGCCTCGGGCAACTTGCCACCAAGCGAGTCGACTGTCGCCTTCCATTGGCTGAGCGTCGCCTCGATTTTGGCCGTCAGGCGGCCGAGGTCGCGGAAGTCTCCGGCTCGAATGCCGGTGCGACGCACCTTGTCTTCGTAGCAAGGTCCGATCCCCTTTTTGGTCGTCCCGATGGCGCGCTCTTTCGGAGCTTGCGACTCCCGCAGCTCATCGATCAGCACATGGTAGGGCAAGATGATATGGGCGCGGTCGCTCAAGAGAAGCTGCTTCTCGGTATGGCTATAACCGCGTCGCAAGAGTTCATCGATCTCACCGACGAGCACGACGGGATCGACCACCATGCCCTGCCCCAAGATGCAGCTACATTGTGAACGCAAAATACCGCTCGGCAGCAGGCGTACGATGACCTTTTCATCACCGACGACCAGCGTATGCCCGGCGTTAGGACCGCCGGCATAACGAACGACCACGTCCGCGTGCTCGGTGTACAAGTCGACGATCTTGCCCTTGCCTTCATCGCCCCATTGAGCACCCACAACAACAACCGCAGACATACTTGTTTCTTCGCGTTCCCTTCAGTCGAAATCCCGCGCTCGTCGCGGCCGGCTCCCTTACACGGTCCCTGGCACGAGTGCCAGCACGTCTTCGAGATCGATGGCCGAGAGCTCGTCAACACCGTCGGCGGTCACTCGCCAAAAACTGAGTTGTTTCGAGGCCCTGAGCTCAAGAATGTGAGAAAAATTAGCGCCCTGGGCATAGGCGAACTGTTCGCCCCGAATGGGCTGCTCCGAAAGGTACGCCGCCGCGCGTCCTGCCCGGCGCAAGACCGACAGGGTACCGGCGACCTCAGCGTCCGTCGGAGCGGGGCTGCCCGGCACGACCAAGATTCGAGACACGGCTCGGTGCGGCTCGGTGCCAAGCGCCCAGCGCAGGTGGTCGATATTGATCCCACCCCCGGCGGCAGTTCGCTCGATACCAAATCGGGAATAGAGTTCGTCGTAACGCCCTCCGGATGCCACGGCCTGGCCCGGGCCTTCCGCTAACACCTGGAACATCACGCCGGTATAGTACGGTGTTGAGCTCGTTTCGCCGAGATCGATGACAAGCTTCGGCCCGAGACCCGCCGCTTGAGCGCGTTCCACCACCTGACCAAGAGCTTCGAGTTCCGCTCGAGCACCTTGGAAGCCGGGCATACTGAGGGCACGCGCAAGCACCTCGGGGCCACCCTGAAGTTCCGGGAAAGCCAGGATGGCTTCAGCCAAACTGGGAGCGACGGTTTGGCCCTGGAGGGCCTTTTGCACCTCCACTTGGTCCTTCTGGGATAACGCGTGAAGTAGCGTTTTTTTCGTACTTTCGTCGAAGTCATTGAGGAGCGCGGCGGCTAATCCTCCGTGTCCCAAATCCAGCACGAACTCACGCAGGCCGACCGCGGTTAGGGCCGCGAGGCAGGCAGAGATGACCTCGAAGTCGGCGGCGCTTCCGGAAGCACCCACCAGTTCGATGCCGGCCTGAAGCACTTGCAAGTTGTTGCGCGCTCTCGCAGCGCTCCGTCGCATGACCGAGCCGTGGTAGCTGAGCCGGAGGGGGTTCGGCGCTTCGGGCCACCGGCTTGCCACCAGGCGCGCGACTTGCGGCGTCATATCGGGCCGAAGGGCGACTACTTCGCCCGTTTCGGGTTCGACAAAGCGCACCAAGAGCTCTGGATCGATCTTGCCGAGTCCCCTCGAGATCACATCCAGGTACTCGAACGCCGGTAGCCGCACTTCCTCATAGCCAAACAGGAAGAACTCGCGCGAGATTTGCGCAGCAAGACGCTTCTCCTCGCGCGTCTCTTCGGCCAAGAGGTCGCGCATGCCCGCGGGTAGGCGGTTGACCCACGCGTGCGCCCGCAGCGGGCCCACAGCGGCTCGGGGCGAGGCATCAGGCGGCAAGCTGGGCCGTTTCAAAGCCGGCGGGGTTTATCAAAGTCGGCCCTGTGAGTCACCTGAATTCCGTTGTATTCGTCGGGCGACATGGCCCAAGAAACGACCGAGCCCGAACTCGACCTCCGCGAACGCGGGGCGCCCATCGATGGCTCGCCCCAGTGGCTCGACCAACGACTCTTCATGCAGCTCCTCGTGCTGTCGATTGAAAAGCCCACCCCGACCACGGCTGAGGCCATCGGGTCAGCCATCGCCGACCGCGGCGCGTCCGTCGTCGTCTACGAAGACCTCAATCACCCGACCTCCTTCGGTGTACTCAGCTTTTCGACTGACCCACTCATATTCGTAGACAGAGTTCGCCCCGCCCTCAATTCGCTAGGGTCCACCCACGACAGCGTACCCACCGTGAGGCCGGAGCTCACCATGCTCGGTCGCAGCTATTCTTCAGGCTACGAGAACGACCTCAATTACTGGCTACTGCGCCGGCCAGTTGAAACGGTAATGAACCCTGAGTGGAACTGGGCCGTTTGGTATCCCCTTCGTCGTGGCGGGGCGTTTGAAAAGCTCGAAGCGCGAGAAAAAGGCTCAATCCTCCGCGAGCACGGCGACATCGGCAAACGCTATGGGGCGCAGAATTTGGCTCATGACGTCCGACTCGCCTGCCATGGCCTCGACGCCAACGACAACGAGTTCGTGATTGGTCTGGTAGGGCCCGAGCTCCATCCGCTGTCACGCATCGTGCAGCACATGCGCGGAACGCGCCAAACTGCCGAGTTCATCACCCAAATGGGCCCATTCTTCGTGGGCCATGCGCGCTACCGCGCCAGCGCGCGCACCTAATGCGCAAGAACGTACGGCTTTTCGCATGAATGCTGCGCGCGTCGCACTGGTCTTGAACGGAAACGCTAAGAGCGTCACCCCCGAACTGATTGCTCGCCTGGAGCGAGGAGTCGAACGCGGGGACGTCTTCGTGTCTCGTAGCTTGAAAGAAGCCTCCGACATCGCGAGCACCATCGTCGACAGGGGTTATGACACCGTGCTCTCGGGCGGGGGCGACGGCACGTTCACCGTCACCCTGACGGAGATGCGACGCGCCGCCCGTGAAAAGGGAGCTTCTCTGCCACGCTTCGGCGTGCTCAAGCTCGGCACGGGTAACGCCATGGCACAGGTGGTAGGTGCGGCGCCCGTTGGTACAGACGCCGCCGACGAAGCCTTGCGTTGGCTATGGCGAGTGCAGTCGTCGCGTGAACTTTCGATGGTAGAGACAGAAGGCTACGTGACCCCATTCGCTGGGATTGGCGCTGACGCTGAGGTCTTGGCGGACTATCATCGCACGCGCACGCTGTTTAAAAATACCCCGCTCGAAGCGGTGGCGGTGGGGTTGCCCGGGTATTCACTGGCCGCCCTCACTCAGTCACTACCGAAGTACTTCCTGCGAGGCATGCCCCAAATTCGCGTCGTCAATCTGGGCGCGCCGGCGCTCCGGCTCGACAAGCGAGGGCAAACCCTCGGCCCGGAGATCCCACGAGGGGGCACGATTTACGAGGGCGCCGCCCGCATCGCCGGCGTCGCGACCATTCCCTATTTTGGCTTCAACTTCCGCATGTTCCCCTTCGCGGATTTGCGCCTCGATCGCATGCATTTGCGCATCTCGACCGTCACCCCCTTCCAGTTCGCTACCCATCTCGCGGCTATTTGGAAGGGCACCTACTTCGATGACGCGGCCATCTTCGACTACCATGTCGAAGGCGTTCGAATTGAGATCGAGCCGGGTACCGATTTCCAGATTGGCGGCGACATCCATGGCAAACGCACCCAGTTCGAGGCGTGGCGCTGCCAGGACCCCATTCGCATGGTGAGCTACTGAGATGAGCTACCGACCGTCGCTGCCTAACATCTTTCCAACTTGAGGCCCCGCCGGGCACGGAGTGGCACCTCCCTCATCGGGGACTCCCCCGGCCGAAGGCTCCGCGCCAGACTGTGGCTCGTGCGGCGGTGACGGGTTCTCCAAGAAAGCGCTGAGGATTTCGGGGCGAAACTGCCGCGCACAGCGCTCTTCACCGGCCTTTTGGGCGTCCTTCAGTTCATGGCCGCTTGGATAATAGACCAACGGTTCTACGTCCGACTGGGCGTAGAAGGTTCCGCTCGGCGAGGTCACCAGCGCTCGCATTTGCACTTCGGGCTCTCCCTTCTGAGCGGGCAGTTCGATCAACCAAATCGCTAACTGACGACGGGAAAGCGGATGAAAGAGCACCCAGGCGCCATCCGGGCCCGAGAAAACAAACGCCCGCGCCAAACCCGGGGCTTGCTCATGAGTGTCCTGTGAAGCGGAGCGCGTCCATCTATATTGGGCTATGCCATCCATCCCGCGCCGGCCCGTTAGGGACGCCGCCTGAGTCACACTCAGCCGAGCCGTGCGGCCCTCGTCGCCATGAACGATCAGGGTGCTTGAGCCCTCCTGCTCAACCCAAGCGATCGGCAAACTTCGAGCGCCCACCAGACGACCCGCCAATTCTGCGCGATTTTCGTTAGAAATTGTCGACGAAGCGGCACCGAACTCGCGTCGAGCGTCAACCGTATCAGGCCGACTCTCGAGCAACGCGCGCCGTCCCGAAGGCGTAACCCGAGAACTGAACAGCTTGCCGTAGCGACGGCTCACGACCTGAGCCGTTACGGCACCTTGGCCGGAAAAGCGGGCCGACAAAACTTCCTCATCCTGAGGGGCGGTCCAACGGCCCAGCACCGCGCTCTCGGCTCCAAGAAAGAGCACCTGATCAGGGAGCTGCTGTGCGCTCCTCGGCAGGGGCGGCGAATGCCTCGAATAGAGCAAGATCTTCCGCCCGTCGCATGCCGGTTGGTAGTCAAAATCTGGCTCGAATCGCGCGGGGATCCAGGGAAACTCCGCCAGCATGGCCCCCGTCTGGGGCGAAAACGTTCGCAGCGAATATTCGGGCCCGCCAAAGCGGAGTGCAATGACCTCACACTCCGCGTGCACCCGCACTTCCACGGCGTCCCGCCCCGCCAAGACGGCCTGGAGCTGCCCTTGATCCGAAAAAAGCCGAGCCTCCCGACGCGTCACCACCAGGCGTCGCCCGGCCAAAACAGGGTCTTCCTCATCGCCAAACCACCCGAGGGGCGCGCCGCTCAAGAGGCCCCACAGAACCCGACGATCTTGGCGAGCCTCGAGCGCGAGCTCTGAACCTGGTGCGAAGGTTAAAGAGGACTCATCAGGAGCCAAACGGAGCACGGGCCGGCTCCTGAGCCAGAACCTAGAATCCGCTTCCTGCGGAGGCTCGAAGGGCTCCGCCTGGGGCGGCTCGCACCGAGCGGGCGGCGTCGCCAGCGCACGTTCCACTCTCGTCTCCGACGATAAGGACGGGGCACACGCGACACACAACGCGAGGAACAACAAACTGCGCATAGAAGGCTCTGGGACGCCAAGGCGGAGCCCAATGCAAAACAGGCGACCGAGAAACTCTCGGCCGCCCGCTTCGCTCTGTCAAACCAGAGTTCGCCGCCTTACTCGGCTGCCTCTGCCGTGGGCTCGGGCCGCGTGTCGCGGTGAGCCGTGCTGATGATGTGAAGGTTATATGCGCTCGAGCCATGCTCGCCCATATCCAACCCGTCCATCTCCTCTTCCTCGCTGACGCGCAGCCCCATCGTTGCCTTGAGCGCCAAGAACAGGACGGCCGAACCGATCACGGCTGCCGCAGCATAGACGCCCACACCGAGGAGTTGCGTCATGAACTTGTGGTCAGGGTTGGTCGAGAAGATGCCGACGGCCAAGGTACCCCAAACGCCGCAGACCAAGTGCACGCTAATCGCGCCCACAGGATCGTCGACCTTAATCTTGTCGAAGAAGAGCACCGAACCAACCACCAAAAGACCGGCCACGAGACCCACCACCAGTGACATGCCGGGGCTAATTACGTCTGCACCGGCGGTGATACCCACCAGGCCAGCCAGGATGCCGTTGAGAAGCATCGAGAGGTCAGGCTTACTGCTAACGAACGAATAGGCAACGATCGAACCCACGCCGCCGGCCGCCGCGGCGAGCGAAGTCGTCACCAGCGTGAACGAGGTAGCCGCTGGGTTGGCCGAGAGCACCGAGCCACCATTGAACCCGAACCAGCCGAGCCAAAGGATCATCACGCCGATGGTTGCGAGCGGCATGTTGCTGCCCGGAATGGGCGTGATTTTGCCATCCTTGCTGTACTTTCCTAAGCGAGGGCCGATCAGTGCAGCGCCCACGAGCGCGCCCCAGCCACCCACCGAATGAACCAGCGTCGAACCGGCGAAGTCGTAAAAGCCTGCGGTCTGCAAGAAGCCACCGCCCCATTTCCAGTATCCCGCGATCGGATACACGATGCCGACGAAGAGCGTGGCGAAGATCATGAAGCTCGTGAGCTTGATGCGTTCAGCTACGGCGCCAGAGATGATCGTACAGCATGTGGCCGCGAACATGCCTTGGAAGAGGAAGTCGGTCCAATAGGTATAGCCGACGTTGTAAGCGGAGGTGTCGCCGCCCTCGGGTAGCGTGAGGCCGAACCCGGCAAAACCGAAGAAGCCGTTTCCGGCGTCCCCCGGATACATCAAGTTGAAGCCCGCGACATAATACGTCAGAAGCCCAATGCAGACGATGAACACATTCTTGAACAGAATGTTGGTCGTGTTCTTGGCGCGGGACAAACCCGACTCGACCGTGGCAAAGCCAAGGTGCATCGAGAACACCAGCGCGGTGCAGATCATCATCCATATGTTGTTGGCCGTGAACATCTCGGGGCTCACACCAGGCGCTGCATCGTCGGCAAACGCGAGGGCGGGAGCGCCGAAAGCGGCGAGCCCAGCAAGTAAGGAGCTCTTGTACTTCATTGAGTCTTTCCTTTCAGTCGAGGAGCGCGGCGGCGAGGGACGGGAGGAGCCTCGTGAGTGCCGCGCTTACTTTGGACTTCGTAGGATTCACCCCATTTCTTAAACGTTTCGTCCGCAGAACAGCCCGATGAAACAGCGAAAGAATCATGGATACGACTCAAACCCTTCAAATCGTGGAAGATCGGCCTTCCGACCGAACGCAATAGTATTTCCTTCAGGTTTCGTGGTTCAAACCGAATCGGGACCCATTGGAGGGGCGCGACGCCTCCGCGCCCCCGCTATCTCAAAAATGCAGCATAAAATGGCTCGAATGATATTCTTGACAAACCCGATGTAGAAATTACGGTTGGAGCCCGTGAAGCTGTCGAGCAAAGGCCGGTACGCGGTACGAGCGCTGTTCGACATCGCCTTCTACAATGATGGCGAGCCGACCCAGGTGAAGGAAATTGCCGAGCGCCAGGCCATTCCGCCCCGCTTCCTGGAGCAAATCTTCCAAGACCTGAAGCGGGCCGGCATCGTGGGGTCGAAACGAGGCCCTCAGGGTGGATATCTGCTAGCCAGGCCGACGAACGAGATCCGCCTAGGCGACGTGATTCAGGTCATCGAAGGCGAAGTCGCGTTGGGCGACGAAGAGGCCAAGGGCGCCACCGCCAAGCGGAAAGCCGATCTTGCCCTCGACGGCCAACGCGTGACCAACCGGGTTTTGGAACAACTATCGAGCCGCGTTTCGGCGTGCCTCAATGAAGTGAGCTTGGCAGACGTGTGTGAGCTAGCCGACACGCTAGGCATCCACAAACAGGGCGCACCCCAGTCGGTGTATTTCATCTAACTGAAGAGCCCCAAGGTGACAGGCTGGATTACGACATGGATGCGGCGAAGCTGATTTACGAGGATGTCCTCGAGCTGATTCACGACACACCCTTGCTTGAGCTCAAGCGCATACGCCAGAGCGAAGCTGTCGGGAGCCGAATCTTCGGCAAGCTGGAGTCGTTCACGCCGGGCGCGTCCATCAAAGATCGCATTGCGCTGGCCATGATTGAAGACGCCGAACGGCGTGGCCTCTTGAAGCCGGGCGGAGTCGTGATTGAACCGACGAGCGGCAACACCGGCATCGGACTGGCCGTCGTCTGCAGAAGGCGCGGCTACCGTTGTTTGCTCACGATGCCGGAGAGCATGAGCCTCGAAAGGCGGCAGGTGCTCGAAGCCTACGGCGCCGAGGTCGTACTCACGCCGGAGGCCGAACAAATGGAAGGCGCTGTCTTGCGCGCCGAGGCGCTCGGGCGGGAGCTCGGGGGAGCCTTTTTACCTAGGCAATTCGAAAACCCAGCCAATCCCCGCGTCCACTACGACGTTACCGCTGAGGAGATAGCCTCGGCTCTACGCGATATCGGGGTCAACCGAGTCGACGCTTTTGTTGCCGCCGTCGGCACAGGTGGGACGGTCTCCGGTGTGGGACGTAAGCTCAAAGAGCTCTACGCGGGCTGCCGTGTCATCGGCGTTGAACCCGAGGGTTCAGCCACGCTGAGCAGGGGCGAACGCGGTCCTTCCAAAATTCAAGGCATCGCGGCCGGCTTCGTACCCAAAAACTACGATGCGGCGGTGGTGGATCAGGTTCGAACCATCACCGACCAAGCCGCCTACGAGATGAAACGGCAGCTCGGCCGAAAAGAAGGCATTTTGCTCGGGATTAGCTCCGGGGCCAACGTGCAGATAGCGGTCGACGTTGCGCGGGAGCTCGGGGACGGGTCTGTGGTCGTGACCGTCCTCTGCGATACGGGCGAACGTTACTTCAGTCTCGATGAGTATTTTATTAGTGAGGCTGCCGCGTCGTGAGCCCACGGCTCGACAGTCAGACTGCCCTCGTGGTCGGCATGGGGGGGCTCGGTTGCCCAGCGGCGCTCGCCTTGGCTCGAGCTGGCGTGGGGCGGCTCTTGCTGGTCGACGAAGACGTCGTTGAAGTCGAGAACCTGCACCGCCAGATCCTCTACGACGCAGAAGACGTAGGAAAGCCCAAGGTCGACAGGGCGCGCGAGACACTCCTGGCTCAAGGCGCCCCTAAGATCGTGGCGCGCCGCACGCGATTCGTGCCCGAAAATGCCGCCTCACTGGTGCGCGAAGCCGACGTGCTGCTGGAAGGTGCCGACAACTTCGCGACCAAGTTCCTAGCCTGCGACGCGGCCCGCCAGGTGGGCCGCCCCGTCGTTCACGGCGCCGCTATCCGTTGGCACGGCACGGCACTCTTGGTCGGTTCCGCAGGTGGTCCCTGCTATCGGTGCCTGTTCGAAGACTTATTGCCCGATGACCTGGCGCCCGCTTGTAGCACGGCTGGGGTCGTCGGCCCCGTGGTCGGCCTCGTGGGCGCGCTCATGGCCGATCTGGCGCTCGACGCGCTCGCGGGAGAACGAGGTCGTGAAGGTCAAATTCACAGTATTGATGGGAAGCGCAGCCAATTTCGCGTATCCCCCGTTTTTGCGCGTGAAGCCTGCATCACTTGTGGTAGCCGGAGCCAGCCACTGGAGCTGTCACGCGCTCGCTACGAGGCCCCCCGAGGCTTGTGATGCCACCTCTCCCTGTCAGGCTCCCTTTTCCCAACTCAAGTTTACCCAAGCTCCTCCAAAAAGAAGATCGACATGGCCATCAAAGTTCGTATCCCCACCCCGCTTCGTACTCTAACCCAAGGTTCCGACACGGTTGACGCTGACGGTAAGACCGTTCGCAACTTGATCGACAATCTTGAAGCGGCTCATCCGGGCCTCAAAGACCGCCTGGTCGACGAAAAGGGCGTACGCCGCTTCGTCAATCTTTACGTCGGCGAGGAAGACATCCGCTTCCTGGATGGTCTCGACACGGAGCTGAAGGATGGCGACGAGCTAAGCATCGTCCCCGCCATCGCCGGTGGCGGTTCGTGAGCGACGAGTCCGAAACCAATCGACGCTATTGTCGCCAGGAGATCCTACCTGAAATCGGCAGCACCGGGCAGGCCCGCCTCGGCGCCTACGTGCTGTCGATACCTCCGGAAGTGGGTGAGTTCGTGCGCGAGCTAGCCGCCAACTATGCCCTTCGAGCCGGGTTTTCGGGTGTCCTGCCGACGACGCTCCCCGAACCAAGGGCTACCCACGACGTGGGCCCATGGCAAAAGGCATTTCGACACGAAGCGCCTCAGAGCGTAGCGCTCGCGTCGAGCCTAGTGCTCAGCGCCATGCGAGACGCCCTAGAGCTCGATGCAGTTAGCGGGGTCAAGAGGCCCCCGACATGACACTGAGGCTGCTCCGTTCTCGCCATTTGGCCTCGATCATCGACGCGGTCGGCAACACCCCGCTCTTGCGCTTGAAGAAGATCGCCGCCCACACGCCTGACGTGGAAGTCTACGTCAAGCTCGAGTTCATGAACCCAGGTGGCTCGATTAAGGATCGCCCCGCCTTGCAAATGGTGCGAGACGCGATCGAGAGTAAAGAGCTCACGCCCGACAAGATCCTGATTGATTCCACCAGCGGCAACACGGGCGTCGCTTACTCGATGATCGGCGCTGCGCTCGGTTATCGCGTTCATTTAGTGATGCCCGAAAACGTCTCGAAGGCACGCAAGGACATCACCCGCTCCTACGGTACCGAGCTCATCTTTAGCTCACCTATGGACGGATCAGATGGCGCAATTCGTCTGGTCAAGAAGGTGGTTGACGAAAACCCGGATCGCTACTTCTACCCAGACCAGTATTCGAATCCTTCCAATCCGAAGGCACATTACTTGGGTACGGGTCAGGAGATTTTGGACGCTGTGGGCGACAAAATTACTCATTTCGTAGCCGCGCTGGGCACCAGTGGTACAGCCATGGGCACGACACGTCGCATGCGCGAACACTCGCGAAAGGTGTATTGCGTGGCCGCAGAACCCGCGGAGCCCTACCACGCCCTGGAAGGCCTCAAGCACATGGCGTCTAGCATCGTCCCGCCCATCTACGACGCCAAGTTACCCGACGAGATCATGCCCATTACAACCGACGAAGGTTGGGACATGTCAGACAAGGTTGCTGAACTGGAAGGTCTCTACGTTGGCCACTCCGCAGGAGCTAACATTGCCGCAGCCGTCAAGCTGGCCGAACGTGCCCAGCGCGAGCAAGGCGGGGGGTGCGTTGTCACGATCGCTTGTGATCGCGGCGATCGCTATTTTCAACCGTTAAAGTGGGAAAAACGATACACATGGTAAATGCAGCCCTCCCCCTCTGGACGCTAGGAAACATCCTCATTCCGCGCCACGCCCTCGAGGTCGTTGAGCGAGCCGCTACCGGCGCTTATGCGCGGGATGAAGAGGCCTGCGGGTACTTGGCCGGACCTCTCGGCGAAGTGCGCTTGATTGATGAGGCCGTCGAGCTCGAAAATCTGGCCAACAAGTATCACGCGGTCGATCCAGAAAACCATCCGCGAACCGGCCGGGAATATTTCAAGATTAACGGCCTCAAGTTTGAAAAGGCGATCGCCTCAGCGACCGCCGCGGGACGAGCGGTGAAGGTCTTCTTTCATTCCCACCTCGACTGCGGCGCCTATTTCTCGGCTGAAGATGCCGCTAGCATGACCATGGGCGGCACCGGAGAGCCTGCCTACCCCCTCGCCTATCTCGTGACGGCCGTAGATCAGGGCAAGGTCACGGCCCACAAGCTCTTCATTTGGGACGGCGCGTCACGAACCTTCGTCGAATCTCCGTTCGAAGTTTTGGGCTAATCCAGGCCCAAGCCTGGGCCAATTCCCGGCCGCGCCTGCTCCTGCCAAAGCGAGGCTGCTTGTGCAACGGCCTCTACGAGAGCCTATGCCCATTCGCCGTTCAAGCGCTGTGACCGCGCTCCAGTAGCTCCGCCACGGCGCGCGAAAGCCGCGTCTGTTGGTCGGCCGTCAGCACGTTCAAGGAAACGCCACATTTGCCGCCGGCGCTCCGCGACGAATAACGAATCTCGGCCGTCGTCTGGAATGAGGGTGAGCCTGGCAGCGTGATCTGTACCGTTAGCGTCTCACCGCTCTTTTTTTGCTGGAAGAATTCGTCCACGACGAGGCCCATGCCGCCGACGCTGATGTCGATCACCTGCAGCGCGACCCCGACCATGCCCTCACGCAGCTCGACGCGAACGTCATAGTCATGGGCGGGACGTACCCGGACGTGGGCGCGACGTTCGTTCATAAGCAACAAGAGTAACGCACAACCGGACTGCTTCAAAGGGAGGGCCATTTCGCCGATTCAGCCCGCATTTCAATAGGCAGCGGATCGGGGTTGAGTTGCTCGCGCTTGGACCCGGTGTGACGCCGCTCGTGTCAGGCGGGCTTCTTTCATGTCGCTTGCCTGATGTGGGGTTTCCGGCCCAGCGCAGCTAGCCTCACAAGCCGATGTCAGTTCACCAGCCCCGAGAACGCACACTCGTTTGGTTTCGGGGGAAAGACCTGCGCCTCACAGACCACATGGCGCTCTACGAGGCATCGCGCCGGGGCCCGATCGTTGCAGTCTTCGTCCTGGACCCCTACTATTTCGCTCCTGCTCGGGCGGCGCTCCTCCCTCATCGCATACAGTTTTTGCTCGAGAGTCTAAGCTCGCTCAAAGGCAACCTCGAAAGTAGAGGCGCTCAACTCTACCTCCTACGCGGACGCAGCCTCGACACTATCGCCGAAGTCGCTCGGCAACTCGGTGTAGAGCGCGTGGTGGCGCAACGTTGGACAGAACCAATGGGTCGAGTGCGGGATCGTGCCATCGAAGAGCGGCTGCACGTTCCCTTTACGCTCTTCGAAGGCGAGACCCTGCTTGCACCCGAATCGGTACGAACGCGCGAAGGTAAGCCATTTTCTGTTTACACACCGTTTGCGCGTGCAGCGCGCCTCGAGCTCCATTTGCCGCGTCCGTTTGGCCCCCCGAGAAGCCTCGACGCACCCGATGTGGAGGCAACGCTACGACCGTGGCTTACGCCCTTGCCACGCCTCGACGAGCTCGGTCTCAAGCGGAACCCGCGACTCCTCGAGGGAGGCGAAAAGGCCGCGCGAGCGCGACTGCTGCATTTTCTCAAGCATGAGCTCTCGCATTACGAGACGGCTCGCGACCAGATGGGCATCGAAGGGACGAGCCGGCTCTCAGCCGATCTCAAATTCGGCACGCTCTCGGTTCGCGCGGTGTGGCACGCACTTTCTGAGCAACCAGCGAGCGAAGCTCGGCGCCGTTATGAGGCCGAGCTCCTCTGGCGCGAGTTCGCATACCACAATCTCTGGGAGCGACCTTCCCTCCTGCGCACCTCGTTCAGGCCCGACTTCCGCAACTTCCCTTACCGCACCGATCGGAGCGACTTCGACGCTTGGTGCCGTGGCCAGACGGGCTACCCGTTAGTCGACGCCTCCGCCCGACAGCTTCTCTCGGAAGGCTACGTGCACAACCGCGCCCGCATGATCAGCGCTAGCTTTCTCACCAAGCATCTGCTTATCGACTACAAGTGGGGCGAAGCTCATTATCTCAAATATCTAACGGACGGGGATCTCGCCTCGAATAACATGGGCTGGCAATGGTCAGCCGGTTCGGGCGTGGACGCAGCGCCCTACTTTCGAGTCTTTAACCCCATCACCCAGGGAAAAAAATTCGACCCGGACGGTACCTATGTACGCCGCTATGTTCCGGAGCTCCGTCACCTCGCTAGCCGTTACATTCACGCTCCCTGGCATGCGCCGTCAGAAGAGCTCGAACGGGCCAACGTTCGGTTAGGCGAAAACTACCCTCGACCCCTCATTGATGCTGCCGAGGGGCGCCAGCGATTCCTCCAGGCTGCAAAGCGAAGACTTACGCCAGGGAGTGAAACAGAGAGCCTCGCGCCCGCCGAAACACCGTAAAGTAAGGCTGGAACCCGCTCGTCTCGGCTCTTTGCCGGCGGCAGGATTCGTGTAAGTTCGGCCGCCCCGTCATGCAGCTCAGTGAAATGCGTAGCCTCGAAACCCCGGCCCTGACCGATGCCATGAAGGCCCTCGTCCAGCCGGGTCGCGGCTATATTGCCGCGAAAGACGCCTTCTTGGTCCTCGGTGAGATCCCCGAAGCCCGCCTGTTCGAACTCAGCTCTTTGCCGCTTGGCAGCCACGGCCAACGGATCGCTGCGCTCCGCTACTTCCTCGCTAATGGCAGCACGTGGCTTCGCTACTACGCCTGGCGCCCCCAACTCGAGGCCATCGACCGCAACGCCGTCTCTCGAGTGTTGGTCCTCGATGCGTTCTTGAACCAGCGCCGCAGCGAATTCAGCAAGAACGCCAAGCTGACCGATTTCGTTCAGCAGAGCTCGCTTTCCGACTTGGGTGCGCGCCTCGAAGACCTATCGGCCCGGGAGGGAGGCGGTGTCGACCTCCTGATCGCCCTCGAAACGTACCCTCAGCTTCGACAGCAGCTTTTCGACCGCATGTGCCGAGAAGCTAGCGAACTCACAGACAAGGCCGTGCGCAAAGCCGACTTGCTCTACCTGGCGAGCTACGACTTGAGTCGTTTTCCTGCCACGACCGTAGGCGGCGCCGATTTGACCTACCTCATCGTCGCTGACAAGGGCGAGATGGGCGTGCGCGCGGTTCGCGAGGCGGTTCGCCTTGGTTACACGCCCGTGGTGCTCTTCAGCAAGACGGACGACGATGGATCGCTGCAAGTTCGCATTTGCCACGAACATGGCGGTTTCGCCATTCCACTCGAAGGCAACTTCCGCGAGAGTTACGCGAGCTACGAGCAAATTGCCCGCAAGGTCGTGGCCGCCTTCGATACCCGCTTCGGCACCGAAGCCCGAAACGAACTCGCCCGCTCGGCCATCTACCCGGGCTATGGTCCGCTCGCGGAGAACACAGGTGCCATCGAGCACTTCCGCCGCAATGGCATCGCATTCATCGGCCCCATGCAAGACGTAGTCGAGCGCGCCGGAGACAAGCGAAAGTTCCGTGCGCTCGCGGAGTCGATCGACCCAAAGTCGGTCGTGCCTGGTATCGTGCTCAGCGAAAACGATGCCCCTGGGATTTTGGCGCGAGTTCGCGAAGGGTTCGCGGCCGGGCGCTTTCGCTTTCCCGGGCGCCTCAAGGCAGCCAACGGCGGCGGCGGTCGCGGCCAAGTCGTTATCCCTGGCGCCGAGCAGCTCGAAGATGCGGTGCGCAAGGTGCTCGGCGAAATTCAGAGCAACGGTTGGGACGCGGGCGTGATGTTCGAGCAGAACATTCCCGAGACCATTCACCTTGAGGTTCAGGTCGTTCGAGATCGCTTCGGCAATACGCGCCATTTCGGCATGCGCGATTGCAGCGAGCAGCGTGCCAGCCAAAAGGTTCAGGAAGAGGCGCCTCCTGCCCTACTGAAGAGCTCACCCGAGCTCGAAGATCGCATCACGGCTCTGGCTGTGCGTATCGCGGACGCGGTGGGCTACGTGGGCGCCTGTACCGTGGAGCTCATGTACAAAGACGGGCACTTCTACTTGCTCGAGATGAATACGCGCATCCAGGTCGAACATCCGGTCACCGAGGCGGCCTACCGCATTCTTCAGAAAGACGGCTCCTCGGCTCCGCTCAACTTGGTGGAGCTCCAATATCGGGTCGCCACGGGGCGCACGGTTCCATTCAGCCAAGCCGACGTGCAAAAGAGCCACGTCGCGCGCGAGTTTCGTATCAACGCCGAATCCTGGAACGCGGACCTCAAGGATTCTCGAGATGGCAAGAAGGGCCTTTTCGTCCCCAATGCGGGCGAATTTAGCGCAATCGAGTTACCCGAGGCGAAGTCCATCCGAGCCGAGCTCGAGAAGGCCGGAGTGCGCGGTATCGAGGATCTTCAAATACGGCTTGATTCCGGCTTTGAGGCAGGTGACCGTTTGCTCAATAAAGACCCAACCTTTGCTAAGCTCATTGTGAGCGTACGCCCCAAAGCCGAGGCCAAGACTCAAGCCTACGAGCTTCTGCGTTTGGCCTCGCTTGCTGCGCTCAAGAAAATGCGCATCGAGGGCACGGCGCTCCTGCCGAGCGGCAAGGTTCAAGAGGGCGTCGCCTTCCTGACTAACATCCCCGAGCATATCCGCATCCTCGAGTCTGAGATGCTGATTGAGCACAGCTCAAGGCCCAATCCGAAGCGGCACGTAAACTGGGTCGTGCAGATGCTGCGCAGCGCCTAACCCCGGGCACTCCCCTACCTCAAAGAACGGCGAGCCGCTCCGAATAGGCTATTTTGCCTGAGCGTCAGCCGCGCTGACGCGAGTGGGGCTCAGGCAAACGCTGGAGCACGAAACCTACTTGGCGCGGACGTCGACGCAAAAATCCTCGACCTTGAGGTTCGTAACCGGGCCGCTCCAGATCTCGAAACCGATCGCCACACTTTGAATCGTGTCGCCGGGCAAGCTGTAATTCGTCTTGGCGTGGCTTACGAAGTCGAGCACGTTGAACGAGAAATCGTACGATTCCTGCCCGTTTTTGCGGACGTAATTGACGATCGGCGAGCCGTTGACTGTACCAACCCAAACGTCCCACGGGGCAGGATCGCTGCCCACAACCACGCCATTCGCGCGCACAGCGCCCGCCGGTTGATTCGCAGGAGGATCACGGTACCAAACCATTAGAAAGCCCGCGAAACTACTGCCGTTGCCCATCCAAATGTCATACGCGACATTGAAATCGGTACCTTGCCCCGCGTCGTGACTCCACTTGAGCCCGGTGGTCAAGCTCGAGAGAGAGGCAATCGTGGCCGGCAACCCACAGGCTCCGGATGTTTCGTTGGAGTAGTCGCCGCAGAAGACCGTGGGATAACCTGCAGGCTCGTAACCCGCACCGCGTTGACCCTCAAAAGTATCCACGGAGAAAGTGGAGCCCTTGAAGCTCAAACTGTGTGACTGCCAGTTCGGCCCCCAACCGTTAGCGATGAACTTGTACTGCACGGCGGGGCACTGGGTCAGGTCCGGACAACTCTGCCGATACGTGTCCGCTTTGAAGTAACGCACCCCATCATCTGCACCGGAGATGGTCTGGCCACTACTCTGAACGGCGGTCGCCGAGAGGCAGGTTCCGGAAGGAGAGGCGCCGCCGGAAGCGCTGCCACCTGATGAAACCCCTCCACCGCCCGTACCGGGAGCTCCACCTGCTGCCGGAGCTCCGCCTGTACCGGTCTCGCCCATACCCGTCGTCTTGTCGGCGAATCCGTCGCCATCGCGATCGATCGAATCGATGTAGCCGTCGTTGTTCTTGTCGACACCAGCGCCATCGATACTTCCGTCGCCGTTCTCGTCGATCGCCTTTCCGTCGCCAACGTCATCGTTATTAAAATCTACGTCCACCCAAACGCCCTCGGCATTGTAGACCGGCTTGCCGATGTCATCGGGAACCTGATCACAGTTGAGATCGTTAGTGGCGCAAAGCTTCTCTTGGCACCCGGGGAGCAAACTGGACGCCGCTGTCAGAGGGAGAGCCAGCGGGATTAAGAAGCGAAAACTCGCAAGCTGCAGGCGCATAAGTTGGGCTAGGCAGTATGAAGCAAGAAGAGCTCTGCGCCAAAGGAAACTAGCTTTGCTCCCGCGTAGTCGCTCGGTTTTCGCGCCATTGGCCGCGCCTCTACTTTCCACAGAATTGTGCGCTGAGCCTGTGTAGCCACGCGATTGATGCATCTGCTCGCGATCGGCGATGCTGCACTTGGTGGAAGATCGCCCCCTCACCCAGCGAGCCGCGTTGAGACCACAAAAGACATCGAGCCCACGACTTTCGTCGTAGGCTCGAGCTCAGGTTCTCTCTCTTTTTCCGGAGCACCCTGGGGCTCTGGGCCGACGCAAGCTAGGCGCTTAGCGTGGGCCCATACCCGAGAAACCGCTGATTACTTCACGTAGGCAACACTCTCGACGCACAGGTTGGTCACCGGGTACGCGTTCTTCGTATCCGTTACGACCTGCCACTGGATGTCCCCGAGCTGGGTCGTATCGAGCGTCTTGCTGGCAGTGCCGCCCTGCCAGCATTGATGCTCAAGTTCGCTAAAGAGCACGCGAGTTACCTGGCCTACCTTGGCCTTAACGCTCATGCAGAAGTCTCCGTCTTCGGTCAACCCGAACTGGGTCGCCTTGAAGCGAACATCGGCGCCACCGGCGCTCCCCGATAGGACGAACTCGAACCCGAGTACGCCGCTCGCCTGAGCGTTCCAAGCCATAGCGGTCGTCGTCGTCCCGTCGCTCGCGACCGAGAGGTTCATGCCGATACCGCCACCCCAGATCTCAGCGTAAGGGGGGTCCGCGCTCGCGGAACCGCCAGCGCCTTCGGCGCCACCCGCTGGGTCACCACCGCCAGTTCCCGCGCCGCCGACAGCAGCGTCTCCACCGGTCGCTGCACCACCAGAAGCCGCGCCACCGGAAGCCGCGCCACCGGAAGCCGCGCCGCCGGCGGGTGCACCACCAACGCCGTCGCCGCCCGTTCCCGCGCCACCACTGCCGTCGGCACCACCAGACCCGCTTCCACCGGTCCCGGTAGCGGCGTCACGCGAGACCTTGGCAGCCGTACCCGTTACGCAAGGCTTGATGGTCGTCGAATCGAACTCACTCGGTTCGAGACCACTCTCGCCGATGCCCGTACCACCTGTATCGGGATCGAAATCGCTGTGCACAAGGCCGTCGTTTGCGACCTCACCGTTGACCGCCGAGTCTTCCAAAATATAGAAGGCGCCTTGAATACCAACGTCGTTGCTCGACGCGTCGACCCAGTTGCCGTCACCGACAAAGATGCAGCCCTCGGGCAAGTTTGCGATCCCGCCTTCGCCGAGGCCGTTCTCTCCACAGATAGGAGGAGTAGCCGGCGCACCGCCAGTAGCTCCGCCTGTCGCCACGCCGCCGCCCGAAGCAACAGCGCCGCCGCTAGCGCCGCCGCTAGCCGTCGCTCCGCCCGTTGCACCACCGGTCGCCGCGACTCCTCCGGTTCCTGCACCAGTATCCGGCGTGCTGCTGCACGCTCCCATCGCAACGGCCACACCAACGACCCCCAAAGTCATGCCAAGAATTCGCTTCATGCCGCGAGATCTACTCGCGCTCGGCTTCTCGCGCCACTCGGCAGGGCCCGCTTTTCGCACAATCTCCGGGAATTATTTTTTTATGCTGATGTATTTTTTTACCCCTAGCACCATTAGATACCGGCACGTTCAACGACAGTCAGCAGCTGACTCTGCTGGCTTCTCCCGGTGCCCCGCGCATCACGTCCCTCTCGTCGGGGCCAAATGCAGAGCGCCGCCAAATGCAGAGCGCCGCCAAATGCAGAGCGCCGCCAAATGCAGAGCGCCGCCAAATGCAGAGCGCCGCCAAATGCAGAGCGCCGCCAAATGC